>VFSW01001945.1_pt1 | contig 31318 bp, 29 predicted proteins | sample 5358111 | NCBI WGS metagenome assembly VFSW01 (sample SAMN11554181, study PRJNA540505) | mine drainage metagenome | isolation source: sediment from site ElyBrook_90M | place: USA: Ely Copper Mine, Vershire, VT | collected 2017 | reverse complement strand
GCATTACTCCCCGAGCCGCGCGGTGTTTTCGCACCAATGCCCCGAACTTCATTAACGAACAATGCTGGAACAATCGATTGAAAAAGTTCGGCGCCCGCATCATTCTTCTTGCCGTACTGGGACTCTCGGCCGCCGGGAGACTCCGAGAAACGCAACTCGGCGCCGGAACATCCGACTGCCCCAGCGAAGATCCTGTCATGAATAAGAGTGCCGCTCTCAAATCACAGCCTCGCAACCACGTTCGACACGTTACACATTACCGGTTAGCTTTACTCCTTCGCTGGCTCTATATATGTAGATCCGGCCGCGGTGGGATCGCGAAGGCAGAGAAGGCCCTCCTGTACTAGGTCCGCCAAACATCGAAGGACGCTCTCCTGCGGCATTTCGGCCACGCAGCCATCCAGCAGGGCTTTGACAGTCACGCAGTCCCGGCCGCGGATGTTCCTAATCACGCCTGCCATCTCTTCCCCGAAACGTACGCGACGTCCGTCGACAAACATCTCGAACGAGTCTTCGAACTCCAAGTGTCTCAAATCGCCTGATTTCGGAAAACGAATTAGGGGCGTTACCAGAAAGTCAGATGACGGCGGCAAAGATACCGCGTGAGCGCTCCGCGGAAAACAAAAACGACCTCTCGGCTGGGAAATCATACGCGTTTCGGCTAAAAACCCAAGAAGTACTCCGGGGCTTGTAGCCGCTTCCGTCAACTCGCCCTGAATGTAGCTTAAAAATCCGCTGTGCTCCTGCGGGCCGGAAAACCGCGGTATGTCCATGTTCATTCGAGTACTGCTAGCGAGCCTTGCGATAAGTCGGCTTATCACATCGTTCCCAGTGGGGTTTCTAAACTTCAGTGCAACGCACATTGCGTCTTCCGCCATGGGCTCGTCGTAATACCACCATCCGCGCGGCACATAGAGAAGATCGCCTCCTTGAAGCGATCCATTCCAAACAGGTTCTCCAATCGGTTTCATCGCTGGATTTGGGCCGGACGCGCCGGGCGGCAACCTGCCAGTCGAACGATAAACCCGCCAATCGCGCTTGCCCTCTATTTGAAGAATAATCACGTCGTGCTCGTTAAATCGCAACGGCGCCGCCGGCCGGTCCTGCCACTGTGCATACAAGTCTGCCTGAATTGGGACAAGCAGTCTACTTTCGAGCGTTTCGCAGAGCGCCGAGACCGGCTGTTGTATCTCTTCAATGGATTCGATCACAAGCGTCGCGCCCGCGCGCAGCTCAGCTATCATTCCGCTTGCCCAAGGCCGTTGGTATCCACTCACGCCTGCTCGGAAATAGGCTTCTTGCGGAACATCCTCGCTGCCTCTAACAAGGCGCAAGCGCGGAAACGATAGCCCGCCGAACTCAAGAAGCTGATTGACGACGGCCCACGAGGCCACACCGGTGAACTTACCGTAAACTCCAGGCACGTAGATTGACGCTTTCCCCAGGATGTCTTCCAAGAACGCCTTGCCTCCGCATGGCGCGAAAAGCGTATCGAGTGTGAGTGTCACCTACTATCCCTTTCGTCAAATATCATTCCACTTCTCGGCTAGCGGGAGTTTCCCATACGGTGCCTCCAACCATCTGGCGGCACTGGCTTTGATGCGTTCATTCGCGGAAAGCAGCTTCGACTCTGAATCGGATTCGAACGTTCGGTTTGGGTGCTTCGCGTTGTAACGGAACGTTTCATAAAAACGTTCCTCGCCTTCGGCCGAGAATGACAAGTTAAAATAGTCGGCGACCTTTCTGGCGACCCCCGGCGTAAGATTAGAGTAATCAAGCACCCTGCACCGGTCGTCAACTACCTCAAGTGCCGCCGAACAAAAACGGCCGATCATCCACCCGCAAAACTCCTCAGCTCCCCCAGCTGATACCTCAGGCGGTAGAGCGGCGAAGCGAGTGATTGTCGGATTATCGTGCCATTCGAGAAACCACTTAGGAGGCTGTTGGAAGTTAGATACCAATACTTCGATTGGGTTGCGTACTAAGATGATAAACGGCACGCTAGGCCATACAGTACGTAATGCTCGCAACGAGTGAATGCCATCGTTTCCGCATTTAATAACGAGGCGCATTGTGCCGGCCCCTGATAGTGGGCGAACACGCTTGCCAGCGGCCCTATAAGTCGCGAGCCCACCGCCGCCCAGTATCGCGATGGGGATCCGATCCATCCTATGACGCGGCCCACGGCGGCCGCTTCACTCAAGACAGTAGCCTCCAGTGCGGTTCGAAACGCGTTAGCGAGCAGCGTAGACCCGCATCGGGTCATATGACAAATCACACCTGAGGGTGGTGCCGCCGGCAGCTCGGATGCTCCGATTTCCAAGATCGAGATCTCTGTCTCACATTCCGATCCGAAGTGTCCGCCTGCGCGATGTTTGTTGATCGTTTGGAGGAAAAAGGGCTCCGTCAGCGGCGCAACGCCAACGTTGGCCCACCTGATAACCGGTACGCCGCTCGTGATATCGACTGGCAGCCACCCTGGAGGAATGGCCGCGCCGGGCCATTCCCGTTCAGCTCTTTTCGGGTGCGCATATTTATAGTCCTCCGGAATCGGCATCGCCGAACTTCTCCTTTTCCCTGTATTCGTTAGAACAGCTCCGATGCTCTCACATGCCGCGACAGCTAAGGCCATCGGGTAAATGAGATCAGAGATCAGCGCTCGCCGTTGGCCTGCTCTGCTCGGCCGACTGGTAGTTCGACACCAACGGAGAAGGCTACCGGTTAGTTCTCGGTCGGGAGCCGGTCCAAATGATCGACTACGATATGATCGGCGCTCAGCTTGCTTTCCACCAAGAGCAGACCGAGCTGCGCCTGGATAGCCTGTAGAAGATCTCCCGGCGACGAGTCGACGGCAGCAACATATCGAAGTCGAAACCGATACCGCCCGACCAGTCCCGTCCTATTGGACACAGCAACCGCACTGGAGGAATGCACCTGTTTGGTTAGCAGCGAACCCAGCGCGCTCGCCAGAGTGTCCATGGAACAGTCGAACGTGGCCTTAACTTCGCCGTCTTCAACCAGACTTTGCCAAAGACCCCCAGCCGCCAGAATCGGGAAACCATCTGAATCCTGTGTCCCGGGCTGCCTGGGTGTGCCAGCCCTGCTGCCTGTCTCCCCCGCTGGATCGAACGTACTGGAAGGCTTTATCTTTGGGCCCCCTTTGGCAACCAGCAGTTCGTAGCCGTCACTGTCTTTGCGTTCGCGGTGGAAGGCTAAGTGAAAGCGCTCGATAAGGAGGTTGGCGATCATCTGACGAAATTCCGGCACAGTGGTGGACGGTGGCATGGTAGCCGTAACAGAAAAGTACTCCGATTCGAGCCACGGAGGGCCGGAGATGTCCCTCCGAGCGACTCCGAGGGCGTCGATGAGAAGGTCCAGCACGGTGGCCCGAGAATAGGAAGCTCGCCCCGGATCTGCGCTGCCGGGTCCCCCGGAGAAGCGAATCGGAGTGTCCGCGGTCACACGCTTCACTGAAGCAACCTCGAATCGGTATCCCGTCGAGACCTGCGCCACGCAAGACCCGATCACGAGGAAAAGAGCAAGAACGCCACGAACTGCGGCACGGTTCATTTCACAAAGCATAACTACGATGCCTCAGTGTACTTTCCATTGCGGGATACTCGTCGAACCACACTATATGCCAACGCACGAGCATTGCGCGGTGACCGTCGTGTGGGCGTCATAGGTGCGATACCAGCGGTTGAGTTCCCACCACCTTGCGAATCCGCATGGCTGGCTGTTAATGTAGCACTCCCCGCCAAGATAGTACGAGCATCCGGGGGATACGCCTGGGCTTGGGGCGGCTGCACCAGTGAATGAGCGACGACGGCTCCAGCCAAAGCCAACTTCAACTTGTTGTTCACGATTTTACCTGCTTTCTTTCTGTTTGAGATGTCATTTCATTCGATAATTAAGAAGCGCTGCTCGTAAGAGACCCGGTCAATCTCAGCCAACTACTTCGACGCCGGATGCGAGACCGATGCGATCATCTCCCGCTCCTCATCGGGGGGTAGCTGTCCAACCCTAACCTGCTTTATCGTACCGCTTCTATCTATGACCATCAGGGTGGGCGTAGCCTTAATTCCAATAGCAGAAAAAGCGACCCTCCTCAGGTCTGCTACCTGCAAGCCCAGGCTGGCAAAATGGTGTCTGGTCTTCTCCGGGTCAGTGTCTTGGGTGGCAACAGTCACTGACACGCCGGCGGACTCGGCCGCGGCAATCAATGTTCTGTAAAACGGCACACTTTCAGTGCAGAAGTGGCAGTCCCGCGACACGGCCAGCATCAATGTGGCAGGACTCTTGCTCCAATCCTTTCCTGGCAGCGCGATCACGTCATTGCGTTTTGGGCCACGCGGATCTGAATCTCTTGCCTTTCTGGCGCTGTAGGCCGCTTTTCCAGAAGCCACGAAGTTTCTGACTGTATCCGCGGACGTCACAAGGCATGTGACGAGAATCAGTGCATTGAAAATTAAGGTCGGTGTCGTGTGTTTATTTGTCAGTTTTTATATAGTTCGAGAATTTATGACGATGTCAATAAAAAAGCCTCTGGAGTTCCGGCGCAGACGTGCTGTTTATCACAATGCCTCGGTGTTTGCCGAAGAGTTCCGGCGCGCGCTACCGTTGCCGTCTATGGCCTCTGGCGTGTTTTGACGGCGGCGCAGTGGCCGCGTCAACTGACAGCAATGCAATCACCGGATTATGCAGACGGCTTCATAAGGCTGGCGCTGCCGGATCGCGCCCGATTGCTCGAAGACGTTCAGCGATTGCTCATACAAAGCGCGGGGAATTCCGATTCCGTCGTCCCAGGCGCCAATGCTCTGGTAACGCGCGATTGCGGCTTCAAGCGGCGCCGAAGCGATGCCGGGGAAGGACGGCGCTTCGGTGGCGGCAATCTCCGCGGCCGGCGCGGTCCGGACCCACTCTTTGGCTTCGGCGAACGCCTCCGCGAAGGCCCGGCAGGCATCCGCCGCGAGGAACTCACGCGACGCGCACAGCGTGCTGAAAGCGTTCGCGGGCATGGACGCGCCCACCGAAACGGCGGTCCACCCGATGCCGTCTTCTTCCAGCAACTGGGGCGCGGGGGCCTGAAGGTGGATGAAGTCTCCCTGCCCGGCGCGGAAGGCTTCGACCATCCGCTCCGGCGTGCCCGCATTGACGACATCGATACCGCGCCACGCGGCGCCATTGTAGTGAACCGCGTAGCGCAGCATGGCGAGCGGCTGCGATCCGTGATCGGCAAGCAGGGTGCGGCCTTCAAGATTCTTCCAGCGGAAGGGCTCGCCGCGTTGCCGGGCCACGAGAAAGAACCCGTCCCGCCGGTTGATCAGCGCGAAATGGAGCGGGAACCCGGTCTCGCCCTTTTCCATCCTGGCCCAGTTGGTGGATGGCGCGGTCTGCACCACGTCCGCTTTGCCCTCACGGATCGTCCCGGCGGCCGTTTCGCCGGGCGCGAGAACGGCGTACGTGTATTCCAGTCCGTGTTTCTTCAGAAATCCGCCCGCCATGGTGGAAATGAGCGGGCTGTAAAACGCGGAGTGGCGGCTGGCCACGATTCGAACAGCGCCTCGAACGGTCATGGCTATCTGGGCGGCGCGGGCGCGAGCGTCACCTTCGCTCCGGCATTGATGAGCGCCGTTTCGCCGGGCCCCTGAAAGAACGTGAAACCGGCGCGGTCTCTCCAGGCCAGAGGGCCTCCCAGTTTCACGCCTGCCGCGAGCGTGGCGTCGTGGATCTTCGTCACCATGGCCTCATAGTCCGCCTCGCCCTGGCGGGTTCCGGAGAAGTTGCCCAGATCCGTGCTGGCGGCGAAGATCACGTCGATGCCGGGCACCGCGGCGATCTGTTTCGCCACCCCGACCCCGATCGGCGTCTCGATCATGACCACCACCATCATGTTCTCGTTCGCGGTCTGCCGGTAATCGGCGCCCCACATCGCGTTGTACTGGCCCGCGCCCATGCTGCGCCGCCCCACGGGCGGATACTTCGCCCATTTGACCGCCGCCTGCGCCTTCTCCACGGTATCCACAGTGGGCACGACGATCCCCAGCGCGCCGATATCCGCGGCTTTCTGAATATCGCTCTCGGTCGCGTCGGGAACCCGTATGAACGGCATCGCGGAACTGCCCCGGCAGGCGTAGATCATCCGGGCCACGTCCTCGAAGGTGAGCGGGCTGTGCTGCATTTCGATCCAGGTGAAGTCGTAGCCGGAGTTGGCGGCGGCGCAATAGATGTTGGGGTCGGGCGAGAAAACGGTCAAACCGAAAATCTGTTTGCCGGCCATCAGTTTCTGCTTCGCTGTGTTGTAAATCCTGACCGGCTTTTCGGGGACGCGCCAGTCTTTTCCGGCCTGCTGCGCCCATGCCGCCCATCCCAGGCTGAATGCCGCGCAGAGCGCCGCGGCTGTTCTCAAGATCATCGAGCAATGATATTCCCTTGAGGCGCGCGTTACAACCGGCGCTCGGCTTCCCGGGAAACGTGGTATCCAACTACATCTCGACCCGCAGCTTAATCCAAACGCTCGGCGTTTATCGCGTTTGATGATATTCTCTCCACCATGATCCATCGACTCATGAGTTTGGTGTTTGCCGTTGTGCTGATTGGCCTGTCTGCGCAGTCTCCCGGGTTCGCTCAAACGCGCAAAGCCGCGCCTCCAAAGTCGTTGCGGCTGTACGTTCTGGATTGCGGAAAGATCACAGTGGCGAACGGCAACTCGATGGGATTCAAGCCAGGGGAGCTTGCCACCGCGAACATGATCACTCCGTGCTTCCTGATCGTGCACCCGAAGGGGACCATGATGTGGGACACGGGCGAGATCCCGGACAGCGCCTTCGCGACGGGCGTGTCCCCGGCGACACAGGGAGCGTATTCCGTGGATCGGCCGCTGCTGCCCCAGTTGGCCGCTATCGGCTACGCCCCCGCCGACATTACCTTTTTGGCGCTGTCGCATTATCACGGAGACCACGTCGCCAACGCCAATGCGTTTGCGGGCTCGACATGGATCGTGCAGCAGGGCGATCGCGATGCGATCTTTGCACCCCGGCCGGCGAACCAGCCGAGACCGGGGGCGGTCCCCAACGCCGCTTACTTCACCGATCTGGCCAGGAGCAAGACCATCGTGCTGAAGGGCGAGGATCACGATGTGTTCGGCGATGGGACGGTCGTTATCAAGTTCACTCCGGGGCATACGCCGGGCCACCAGTCTCTATTCCTGAAGCTTGAAAAGACGGGTCCGGTGTTGCTCTCGGGCGATTTGTATCACTATCCGGAAGAGATAACATACAAGCGGATTCCCTCGTTCGACACCGACAAGGAGCAGACTGCGAAGAGCCGGGCGATGATCGAGGAATTTGTGAAGAAAAACAATGCCCAGCTATGGATTCAGCACGATTACACGGCGGGCATCAAGCGCAGGATCGCTCCGGCGTATTACGAGTAGACGCTGGACGACGCGGTTCCGCTGCCGGCATTCGCTGCCAACGGGCGAGACGGAAGGGATATAGAATATTCAGGGCCGCTTCGTTCCGCGGAGCAACCGGGCTGTGAAGAGGAGAAGCTGTGTCTAAAAAATTCGCTGTCGTCGCAATCTGCCTCGCGTTCCTGTGTGGCGGCGCCCGCGCGCAGGATGCAAAGACCGTAATTGCCAATGCGCAAAAGGCGTTGGGCGATCTGAAATCCATCACGTATTCCGGATCGGCAAAGGATGTGGCATTCCAGCAGTGCGGAGCCAACTCCACCGACATGATCTGCCAGGGGACGCACAATCCGATGCGGCCGATTAACAACTATGTCCGCGTCATCGACCTGGTGGCCCCCGCGTCGCGTCAGACGGGAGCGACGAACAATATCGGGGCCGGCGGGTCGACGGCGGTCACTCCTGGAACGTTTTTCCAGCAGGTCACGCCTCAGCAGGCGGATGTCTCGCGAGCCTGGGCCAACTCCCTTGAGTTCTACATCACACCCTGGGGTTTTCTGAAAGGCGCCGCGGAGAACAACGCGACCGTCAGCCGGCGGAAGGTCGACGGCAGGAACTACACGGTCCTGACCTGGAGCCCGGCGGTGAAGGCGCCTTCCGGCAGGAGCTACGTCATCAACGGCTACGTGAACCGGGAGAACATCGTCGACCGCGTGGAGACGTGGCTGGAGGAAAACATCATGGGCGACATGCATGTCCTCGCCACCTGGACGGACTGGAAGGACTTCGGCGGAGTCATGGCGCCTTCGAAGATCGTGCAGACGCGCGGCGGGTGGCCCTTCTTTGAAGTGGACGTGACCGCGGCGAAGGCGAATCCTCCGGATGCCGCAACGTTGGCTCCCGCACCGGCTGGAGGCCGCGGCGCACCCGGTGGCGGCGGAGCGCCTGCCGCCGCACCCGCGCTCACGGTTACTTCCGAGAAGCTCGGCGACGGTCTCTACAGGCTCACCACCGGAGCCGGCAGTTACGATTCGGTGATTGTGGAGTTCAAAGATTACATCATGATGCTGGAGGCCGGGCAGTCCGAAGCGCGCGCTCTCGCTTACATCGCCGAAACGAAGAAGCTCATTCCCAACAAGCCGATCCGTTACGTCATGAACACCCATCCGCATGCCGATCACACCGGCGGATTGCCGGCGCTGGTGGCCGAAGGCGCGACGATCGTCACGCAGAAGAACAATGAGGAGTTTCTCTCAAAAGCGCTCAACACGCCGAGAACGCTGTTGAACGATACGCTCGCCAGGAATCCCAGGAAAGCCAGGATCGAAACGGTTCTGGAGAAGAGGGTCTATTCGGATGGGACGCGAACGGTGGAGATGTACCATATCTATCCCGCTCCTCACTCCAACGGATTGATCGTCGCGTATATCCCGAAGGAGAAGGTCCTGTTCCAGGGCGATTTCTCCGTGACGCCCGGCGAACCCGCGAACGATCATGTCAAAGCCCTGGTTCCGGTTCTGGAGAAGCTCAACCTGGACTTTGACCGCTATATCAACGTGCACGCTTCGGCGGCTCCGCAGACCAAAGCCGATGTGTGGAAGGCCGTTGGGAAATAGGTAACGACGATAAAATGGCAGAAATGCGGATCGATCCAGCGCAGGAATACAACACGCTGAGACAGGAACTTCTGGAAGCAAAGCGACACGTTTTTGAGCGACCACTGGCGATCACTGCCCTTGCCGCCATTGGTCTTCAGGTTTTCGACAAACCTCAGCATGTGGCGCTCCCTGCAGCCGTTGCACTCCTGACCCTCTTCAATTTTTGGTTTACGGTAAACCGATTGCAAAGTGCCGCTCGCATTTGTGCTTACATTCAGGTGGTTCTCGAGCCTTCGGCCACACATCAATGGGAGGGCTGGGAAACGAGCCTCCGATACTATCGGAAGTGGCTCAGATCAATTGGGAGACCGCAGGCGACCAAGCACGTCGACGCGCTAATGGATTTCGCGGCGCTTCCCGATGCGCTGATGTATTATCCTCCTGTCTACTATTTCCATTGTGTGCTCATGGCATCTTCGGCCTTGGCAGGTGCGGTGCAATTCGGACTGGATGCGGCTCTGTGGCCGCGCCTCCTCAACCTCGCTGCGGGCGTTCTAGCCGTATGGTCTATGGTTTATTTCCTCCGCTGGCGGCCTAAGCGGCTTCGTTCCTCAATCGAACGAAATCGGGTGATCTGGTGCTCGGTGTTGAAAGGCGTGCACCGGTCGGAGTGCGAAAAGACTGCTTCTGCGTCGGCTTGAATGCCATCGCCGCGCGCCGGGAGTCGATGCTTATTGCAAGAGGAGGTAAGTCTGGGCGATTCCGACAAGCTCGGCTAGCGAGTGGTTCGGCCGGAAGACAAAGCTACCGATGTTGGTAGATAACGGCTCAGGCGAACGGCTACTGAGTTGTGATTTTCATCGCTCCAGAACCTGTAGGAGGCGACGAATCACCATGAAGATCAATAACCGCATTCTCGCCGCGCCCCGAGGGCAGCACAGATTGACCTCACCGCACCTCCTTCCGCAGTCGTCGCCGACAGCAGGTTCAGTCTCAGTGATCGTCGAGCGTGATATGTTCTGAAGCGGAGGATGATCCTGTGAAACTCTCGCTCCTGTGGCTCGCGTTGACAGGTCTGACCCTGAGCTCAATCGCGGCAACAGACCAGGCGTGGACGTGGACGGAAGATTCCGGGAAGGCGCGCCCAGGTTCGGCGACGCTCCTTTTGCTGGGCGACATCAACGTGGAACAGCGGGCGGATCCCGCAAGCGCCTTCGTTCATATCCGCCCCACGCTCGCCAAAGCGGATCTGGTCTATGGGAATCTCGAGGGCTTGCTCGTGAAATCCGAGGGTCCGGACAAGGATATTCCGGACAAGAGCGGATGGCAGCATATCGGTCCGGAGGCGGTGCTTGCGCTCAAGGCCGGCAATATCGCCGTAGTGGGCGTTGCGAATAACGTCGCGTACGGACGGGACAACATTCTGAGGAGCCTTTCGGTGCTGGATGCGAACGGCATCCTGCACACCGGCGCCGGAGCCAGTCTTGACGAGGCTCACCGGCCGGCGATTGTGGAACGCAGGGGCGTGCGCTTCGGGTTCCTGCAGTACACGGCGAAGTGGTACGAGGCGGACAAGCAGATCGCGACCGCTACCGCCGCCGGCGTGGCGCGGGTGTATTCGCGTAATGGAACGACTGTGGATCCGGCGGATCTGAACCGCATACGCGAGGATATCGCCGACCTGCGGCGGCGAGTGGACATCGTGGTGGTGTCGAGCCACAACCGAGACGGGATGGGCCGGGAGATTCCGGAAAACGGGCCAGGCGGAGACGGCGAACGCGCGGCGGGCGGAGCATCGCGCGCTTCGCTCTTCGCGCCGATCCCGCTGGGACCGCGATTCTCGCAGGCTGAGGACTACGAGAAGGAACTGGCGCGCGCCGCAATCGATGCAGGAGCGGATATCGTGTACGGGCACGGTTCGCACGTGCTGCAGGGCGCCGAGATCTATAAGGGCAAGCCGATCATGTATTGCCTGGGAAATTCGGCGACGGACTGGATCCGGATGCGCCCCAACAGGGAAGGCATGATGGCTCGGGTTGCGGTGCGCGGCCGGCACGTGTCGCGCGTGTCGCTCGTGCCAATGACGCGGGATGAACAGAACAATGTCACGATGCTCGACCCCTCGTCGCCGGAAGGAATCAGGCTGCGCGAAAAGGTGAAGAGCCTCTCGGAAGGCGTCCCGCTCGATGTGGATGGACGCGAGACGATTCTGGTCAATGAGCGGTAATCGCCCGTGACCGCGCGCCTTCGTTATCGTGTCCCCGGCGTGGAGGGTCAGATGCTTCGAGAAGAACGGCAGTAGTTTTTCGCCGGGACAGAGTCCGCGAAAAGTGAAAGCTGCGACAATGATCAAGACGCCATGCGGACCTTTCTCTTAGTTCCTCTTCTCCTGCCCGGCATCGCTTTCAGCCAGACTCCCGAGTCCGGAACGCCTCGCGCTGCCGCCAGTCAGGATCGGGCCCGCAGTCTCCTCGTCAACGCATTGAAGGACAAGAATCCCGACACCCGGAAACACGCGGTGCAGGCGCTGGGCCTCGTCAGCGCGAGTGAGCCCTGGCTTTCACAACTTGAGGCGATGCTTGAGGACAAAGACGTCGAGGTGCGATTAGCCGCGATCGTGAGTCTGGTGGATTTGAAAAACAATCGCACGGTCCCCATGTTGCGGAAGGCGCTCGACAGCGATGTGCCCGAAGTGCGCTTTGCCGCGGCCAAAGCGCTGTGGACGCTCAACGATCCCTCCGGACGCGAGGCCCTGGTTTCCGTTCTCGGTGGCGAGATGAAGACCTCATCCGGATTCATCGCCAGGCAGAAGCGGGATGCGCTCCGGATGCTGCATACGCCGAAGGCAATGTTCATGTTCGCGCTGGTGCAGGGCGCCAGCTTCGCTCCGGTCCCGGGCGTGGGCGCCGGCGTTTCGTCGCTGCAGGGAATCCTTTCCGATCCGAGCGTTTCCGGCCGCGCCGCGGCGGCGCTTCTCCTGAGCAACGACAAAAGTCCGGATGTCCTGCGAGCACTGCGGGATGCGCTTGCCGATGCGGACTGGTCCGTGCGCGCGGCCGCGGTCCATGCGATCGCCCTGCGGAACGATCCCGCCCTGGAGGCGGACCTGCTTCCGTTACTCGCAGACAGGAACGAAGCGGTGCGCGTCCGCGCAGCCGCGGGATATCTGCGGCTCGAAGCGATCAAGGCCACGCCAGTCAGGCCCGCGCGGAAGAAGTAACCCGGCCATCGGGGCCTGGCCTTCGCCCCGAAACGCAGGGCACGCGGAACGTTTCCCGCCTCCCGGCACTCACCCTGGCGTCAGCGGATTATGCCATCGCAAGCCAGGAAAGCGCGAGAAATCGCGGTCGGTCGTGTAGAGAGTCCCGCCGTACTCCATCGTCAGCGCCGCCAGCTGAGCGTCGGTCATGAGCGGACCGCGGACTTGCCCCGCCACGATGGTTTGGCGCAAAAGAGTCCAATGCCCTTCGCCCGGGTCGATCGTCCGGACATTTGGCTGCGCGAGCCATTCATCGACAATCGCAACCGCCTCCTGTGGCGTAAAGCGCTCACCCCGAAGCGCGGGATTCGTGACGATCCGGAGAAAAGCCCCAACCGTCTGCCAGGGTAAACGAACGGGCGCCTGGCCGGATAACACTTCTTCGACCCACTGACGCGCCTTCACGTGCTGCGGCGAATCGGCATCGTAAGCGTAGAGCAGCAGATTCGCATCGGGAACGATCATCTGTGCCGTAGCCCTTCGAGGCTCTCGATCAATTCCTCGACATTGTCGTAGCTGAGGCCCGGAGGTAGTCCAAGCCGGCGCGGACGCACCGCGAACGGTCTGCCGCGCTGCGGCGCCGCCGTCAATCCCAGGCGCAGGAACCGGTTCACCGCTACTTTCAGCGAGGCGCCGGATTCGCGCATCTCTTTCCTGAGCAGACTCGCCACGTCTTCGTCAAGCGAAAGCGTCGTTCTCACATCTCGATGTTATCTATGCAGACATCATGATGTCAAACATGCCTGACCGCAACCCGCCCACCCCTCAAAGCGGATCGCATCGGTCAGTTCCAGTAGTTCCGGTCCAGACTCCGGTACTGAATCGCCTCCGCTATATGCTTCGCCACAATCGAATCGGAGCCATCGAGATCGGCAACGGTGCGCGCAACCTTCAGAATGCGAATCGCGCGCGCGGGCATGCGGGCGTTGCTGTAGCCCCGTGCTCGCTGGATCTCCGCGGCGCGTTCCGCCCGGTCGCGCATTTCTCCCGACGACACCGCAATTTCTCCCGAGCGCAATTCCTTGTAAGGCACGGCCGGCACTTCGATCTGGATATCGATGCGGTCGAGGAGCGGCCCGCTGATTTTTCCAAGGTAGCGCTGGATAATCGCGGGTGTGCACCTGCATTCACGAGTCGGATCGCCGTAATAGCCGCGCGGGCACCCCTGCATGTTTCAACTGCACCTTGGAGCGGGTCCACAGGGTGGTCGCCCGCCGGGCGGCGTGACGTTCTGGCGCCGACGTTTGATTGCACGGCCGCGGCCTGCCTTTGTTCGTACTGCCGTGAGATAGCCGGTGGCGCCGTCAGTTATGATTCCAATGATGATCTTCTCGCCGAGCCTGGCCGCCCGATGCCGCCTGGCGGTGCCACGGTCCCGGTTGATAACCGCTGGCTTTGTAATTACCCTGTTGACGCTTGCCTCGCCACCCAATGCCCAGAGCGTCCCGATCGCGGTGCGCGGCAACATCGAAGTGGCGGGCCTGGGCAGGTTCAACGGCGGCAGTTTGCTGAGCTCGGAGTCGACGCTTGCACCGGGCGGTCCTCCGGGCGCGTCGGCCGTCCTTCGACATGGCCGCGAAGTGCGGCGGTATCCACTTGCTGTCGCTCTCGATCCCGTGCTGTTTGCCATCGAAGCGCTGGGCTTCCATCCCGATTCTGCCCAAATCAAGGTGTTGCGATGGACCGGAAAACGGCTACTCCTGAACTGCGGGCAGCAGAATTCGGATCAAATAGCCAGCTTTGGAAAGACCGTAATTCAAGCCGACCATACGCAATGTCGGACTGATGGCGCGAAAGCCGGCGTGCATGTTGAGCGCGATAGAACAGAGCACGGCATGGATCGGAACGAAAATGCGGGTGGTTTTCCTGCATCCGAAAGTCCCGTCACTCCGGCTCCGGAACCAGAGATTCTCGCACGTGATACTCCCGCACGAACCGCTTCCAAGCCTCCTCCGGATACTTGCCGATCCGCTCTGTATAGCATTGCAGTATCGCGTTATGCCAATCGTGCCATGATAGCTCCCGCCTCGTCTCCGCATCGGGAGCATCCTCCAGTCTGCGAATCAGGTCCTCCTGGCCTATCGTGCAGTACCGGTCCAGCATTGCCTTGAGCGGCGTTACATCGCCGATCTTAATGTACTTGTATCGCGCCTCCTCCTCCTTTACCGCGGTTTTAAGGTTATCCAGAAGAAATCGCCGAACGGGCTCCAGCGATTCAGGGACCCGCTCCCTTGTGAGGTCTTCCACCTGCTTCCTGCCCTTCTGCAGATTCGCTGCGGCATTGCGGAAAAATGCGTCATTCACAACGGTTGGCGGACAGTTGGGTTCTCCATGCTGGCAAAACTCCAGCTGCGGGGCGAACATTATCTTGTCGTTAAACTTGTCGCGTCTCTCCCCAGCCGTGAAATAGGGGCTCTGAGGCGGGGCCGTATCGATAAGTGGCGAGAAGACCGGGAGCAGCTGGAGCTTCATCCGGGAAGCAAGAGAATCGTCCACCGTTGCAGAGTAGCTCTCCGGGTAGTTCCGATAGAAGATGTGCTGCCCGCCGCGGAGCAGCGAGCAGCACACGAACACGAAAAGTATCCGGAGTTCAGGCGTCTTCATCGTCGTCATTGTCGTAAATGGGCACCTCCGGATCGTCATACCAGTTCACCGGCGTGGGAGAGTTCACGCAGCCGGGAATCACGAAGTTGTAGATGGTGCCGGATGAGTCTTTTCTTGACACGTGAACATGGTGATTGCTCTGGCAACCGGAACCGTCTATCGTTCCGATCTCCTGGCCCTGGGTCACGACTTGGCCGTTGCTCACAATCGGCGTAATGTGCATATAGAGTGTGTAGTAACCATCGCTTCCCCGGATCTTGACATAGTTTGGCTGCGGACGCGGTGACCAGCTCATGCAGGACGGATAGGACACCGGGCCGTTGCTGGATACAGCGGCCACCACCGTGCCGGCTTCCATCGCGTAAATCGGCGTGCCGACCGGCGGAATAACCTGATTTCCCGCGCTATTGGATTGGACCACGTCAATAGCGTGGTGTGCAGCGATTCGTCCCGCCGTCGCGTCATACCACGAGGTAATCCTGCACTTTTCAGAAAAACGCATCTGCGCAAGAGTAGTGTTCGACCGTATCGTTGCTGAGATGTGCCACACGCCTTCCCTCCGGCCCTTAAATTCCTGCGCCGGACTAATGCATCCGAGTGGTCTGAACGCCCGATCCTTTGTGCTGTTCATGGGCCGAGCGGTCGGGTGAAGCGCCTTGTGTCGGTTGGTATTCGGAACGCGAGAAATCGCTAACGACATCTAATCGCCATCTAATCGGGCTAAAACGTCGCGAGCCGGCCTCTCGATGCCCCACAGGGCCGGACTTCACTGATACCGGAGCCTTCAGTTCCAGTAATTCCGGTCCAGACTCCGGTACTGAATCGCCTCTGCTATATGCTTCGCCACAATCGAATCGGAGCCATCCAGATCGGCAACGGTGCGCGCAACCTTCAGAATGCGGTCGTGCGCGCGTGCCGAAAGGCTCAAGCGCCGCATGGCCATTTCGAGCGTCCGCTCGCCTGTCTCATCGAGCGCGCAATGTTTGCGAATCGCGCGCGCGGGCATGCGGGCGTTGCTGTAGCCCCGTGCTCGCTGGATCTCCGCGGCGCGTTCCGCCCGGTCGCGCATTTCTCCCGACGACACCGCAATTTCTCCCGAGCGCAATTCCTTGTAAGGCACGGCCGGCACTTCGATCTGGATATCGATGCGGTCGAGGAGCGGCCCGCTGATTTTTCCAAGGTAGCGCTGGATAATCGCGGGTGTGCACCTGCATTCACGAGTCGGATCGCCGTAATAGCCGCACGGACACGGATTCATCGCGCCGACCAGCATGAAATTCGCCGGAAAGCAGAGGGTCATGTTCGATCTCGAAATTGTGACGGTGGAATCTTCGAGCGGCTGCCGGAGGATCTCCAGCACGTTGCGCGGGAATTCGGGAAACTCGTCCAGAAACAACACACCGTTATGCGCCAGGCTTACTTCGCCCGGCCGTGGAGCGCCGGAGCCGCCGCCGATGAGGCCCGCGTCGGAGATGGTATGGTGCGGGGCGCGGAACGGACGAGTTCGAACCAGTCCTCCGCCCGGCTGCAGCGCGCCCGCGATGCTGTGAATCTTCGTGGTTTCGATCGCTTCCTCGAAAGTGAGCGATGGCAGGATGCCGGCGAAGCGTTTCGCCAGCATGGTTTTGCCCGAGCCAGGGGGGCCGATCATCAATATATTGTGGCCGCCGGCTGCTGCGACGAGGAGTCCGCGTTTGGCCGTCGTCTGGCCGCGGACATCGCGAAAATCCGGCGCCGATTCGTCCGGAACCGGTCCGGGCGGCGCAGGCGATGTTCTGGAGGGTGCAAAATCCTCCGGTCGCGTCACCATGGCCACCACTTCGGCCAGGTGTTTCACGCCGAATACCTTGACACCGTCAACCACGGCCGCTTCAGCTGCATTTTCCATTGGCAGAATCAGATTTTCAATGCCCTGCTGGCGGGCGCACACGGCAATGGACAGGGCGCCTCGAACCGGACGGATTGCTCCATCGAGCGACAGCTCGCCGACCGAAAGGTGCCTGTCGAGTCCCTTGAAAGTGCCCATTGCGCCGAGTATGGCCAACGCCATCGGTAAATCGAAGCCGGTACCCTCTTTTCGCACGTGCGCCGGCGCCAGATTCACGGTAACGGCCTGGTTGGGGTATCCAAAGCCGGAATTCATCAGGGCCGATTTAATGCGTTCGCGGCTTTCGCGGACCGCTATATCCGGCATGCCGACCAGCATGAAATCCCGCGCCATGCCGCTGCGGAAGAGGTCGACCTCAACCTCCACCGGATGCGCGTCAATGCCGAATACGGCGGCGCTACGAGTCTTGAACAGCGGCATGGACACACATCTCCTGGTGAAGCGGACTGGCGCTCCAGAAGTATGGTGCGGGGGCAAGGCGTTCGTCTCGAAAATATGTGGGGCGAAATCCGGCCTGAAAAAAAGGGGAAGATCTTCAGGGCGCCTGAAGCGATCGATCTTCCGTTTCACGATGGCTCATGACCGCGCGCGCGATCTTCGCGGCGGCGTCGAAGCCGTGATGGCCGTCCTCGACCCCCTCCACCGAAACCAGAAAATACTCACGCTCTTCGGGGATGACGTGCAGTTGCACGGCCACGCCCGGAATGTCCAGCGCAAACGCGCGCCAGCCAAGCCCCTTCACCTCGTGCAGTTCCGACCCCGGGAACGTCGCCTTCAGGGTTGCGAGTTCGGCCGGAAGGTCGAGCGATTGAGCGAGGTGATGGATTGAAATCGTGACGGAAACGTCGCCGCCCGCATAACTGCACGTGGACTCGAACTTCGAGTGCTCTTCCGCCTCCGGCGCGAGAGGCCGGCCGACGGCCAGTTCGATGCGGGACCTGGTCACGCTGCCGCAGGTGAGCGCCATCGCCCCGGGCGCCTGCTGGATTGAAGAGAAAGACAAAAGCAGAATGAGAGATGAAAGCATGTATGAAATGCCACTTCACCATTTATCGGCCGATGGAACAAGTCATAAAGTACCAGGTACGAATGCATTGACAACGCGTTTCAATGGGATCACAATTTGAATCGGGACGTCAGGAGCAATCGTGATCGGGCGTCATCGTGACGGCCCTGAATCTTTTGGATCGCGGAGGTGCTTATAGAACCACCTGAAAACCACCGGGGCGGGCGGCCTGGCCAGTCTGCAGTTTCACCCACCGGAATCGGAACCGCCGGATAATACAGTGGCAGCAGTCAGCCACTGTGCGCTAATCAGACGCAAATGGACGGCGGCCTGCGGATTCCGGACAGATTCGGTCACGGCCTTCCCGCCCCATCTATATTGGTTCACTTTGCGATCAGCAGAAGCAGACCGCGCCCGCACAGTCCGTACTGGTAACCCTGTCCGCCGATAAAGTCCTCGGCCGCGGGGGCGTGAACCTGGCTCGGGCCTTCCGCCCAGCCGCACGTGTCCGTGACCCGGTACCAGTTCACGCCATTGCCCGGAGACGGCAGGGAGAAGTTCACGGCGCCGCTCCAGCCGTTGTACGCCACATAGATGGATGAATAGCTGTCGTTCAGCGCGCTGCCGTTCAATTGCCAGGCGATGGAGTGGTTGCTGCCGCTGTTGAAGTAAGCCGCATCCGGCGTTGTTCCCGAGGGCGTCCACCAGGCCAGTTGGGAGCCTGAGTAAAAGGTGAGCGGGCGAAGCGCGGCGTGGGCTTTGCGGAAGGCGATCAAGCCCTTCGCGAAAGCATTGAAGTTGCTCTGGTCGCTGTTCCATTCATAGCTGAGCCAGTTGGCCGCGGAATCCACATTGTAAGCGTTATTGTTGCAGTGGAGACTGCGCAGATACTCATCCCCGCCTGCGATCAGCGGCGTGCCCGCGCTCAGCATCGTGAAAGCGAAGCCCACGCGCGCCGCGGCCCGCCGGCCGGCATCGGAGCCGCCCTGATCCCAGCTGTAATTCGATGTGCTGCCGCCGTCGGAAGGCCCGTAGGGCCAGGCCTGATTGTTGTTGGGGCCGTTGCATCCGTACAGGTCGTTGAGCGTGAAACCATCGTGCACCGCCATGAAATTGACTGAGTTCCATGGACTGCGGCCACCGAACAAGTCGGACGACCCGGCGAAGCGCGTCGCCAGACTGCCAGTGGTGACGGCCGCCATTCCGAGATCGTTCTGCGCCTGGCGCAATGTGTCGCGATAGTTGCCGTTCCACTCCGACCAGCCCGCCGGGAAGCCGCCCAGCTGAAAGGAATTGCCGCCGATGGCCCAGGGCTCGGCGTACAGATCGATACCGCTGCCGCCGGTGGCCGGACGCGGCGGCAGCTCGCGGGGAATGCGGGCGATCGCCGTGTCTGGGTCGCTGCCGTTGAAATTGAAGCAGCCCGCGGTGCAGGTATTGCCCAGTACCGGGGCAAGGTCGAAGCGGAATCCGTCCACGCCCATCGTGTCGCGCCAGTAAGCGAGCGAATCCACGATAAGGTTCCCGGCCACCGGATTGTAAGTGTTGTAATTGCCGCCCACGCCGGTGTTGTCGTATGAAAATTGCATGTCCGCGGTGAGTTCGTAGTAAGTGGGATTGTCGAGCCCCCGCCAGGAGAGGATGTTGTAAGTGGTTGGATCGTTCCCGTTCCACGCTCCGCCCTCGCCCGTGTGGTTGTAGACGACGTCGATGTAAACCTTGATGCTCTGGTCGTGGAAGGCTTTCACCATCGCCTGGAACTCGGCCGTCGGACAGCCCGCCGCCTTGTTTGACGAGTAGCGGCGGTCCGGCGCGAAGTAGTTCAGCGTCGAATAGCCCCAGTAATTCTGTCCGGCCGTCGAGTTCGGCACGTTGTCATTCGCGTCGTTCTGCAGTTCCTGAACGGGCAGGAATTCCACCGCCGTGATGCCGAGGCTCGCGAGGTAAGGCGCCTTGAACGCCGCCCCCGCATAGGTGCCGCGGACGGCGGCGGGGACGCTGCTGTCATTTCCGGTCAGGCCGCGCACGTTCACTTCATAAATAATGTCGTCTTTCTGGGCGCGCAGGGGTCTGTTGCCGACGCTCTGGCTGACAGGCGTCCATAAGATGCTCCTGGGCGCCTGGTTGCCGCTGTCGAGATTACGGTAAAGGGCGCCAGAGGCGTAGACGGCGCCGTCGGTCCAGGCGGCATCGATCGGGTCGTGGCTGATCTCACGCGCATACGGGTCGATCAGCAGTTTATTGGGGTTGAAGCGATTGCCCTGGGCGTCCACATCCGAGATGAAGCCGGTACTGGAGCCCTTTGTCCAGCTGCTGGAGAAAGGCCAGTTCGGTCCCCACGCCCTGTATCCGTAATACACCGGTCCGGCGATGCCGGCCGCCTGCAGGGTTGCAACCGGTATCGAACCGGAGAAGATATGGGTATTGTTGTCGGCGCTGAGCGGATAGCGCATCGCCTCGGGCGAACCCTCCGGAGACGCATAGAGATCCACCTCGATGCGCGTGGCGCGCGAGGAATAGACGCGGAACGTGACGTTACTCCGCGTGGCGTCGTAGCTTGCGCCCAGGCCGAAAGCGTCGATCGCCGCTTCGGTGGGCAGGATGAGAAATAACAGCCAGAAAAAGACCGGCCATTTGCGCGCGCATGCAGCCGCCAGGCGCATCGTTGGAACCTCCTCATTCAGGCATCCGGGCCGCGGCGGAGCGGCTCAGGCACTGGAGATGCCGGTAGATAAGATGATGGCCGAAATCGTTGACGCAAATCAACGTCTTTCAGGCATCTTCGTACTGAATCGTCCGTGCAGCCGGCCGGTTACGATGCCGGTGGCGGCGCGAGATCGCAATACTCCTCATAAGGGAGATCCGAACCGAGTCTTTTCAGCTCCGCGATGCAATGTGTGTCCAGTTCCCTCTGGCGCTCGGGAGACAGCAACTCACCGGAGCCGCCCTGCCGGCCTTTGCGGATCATCGCGCCGGGCACTCTCCAGGGCGCCATCTGAAATATGCCGAATTTGCGGTCGATGCCTTTCATATACTCGAAACTCGCCTTCCTGCACACCTCGCGTACGATTTCGTCCGGGACCTGTATGTCCAGGAAGCCGGCAACCCTGCGTACCGTGCCTTCCAGATCGCGTTTCATCGATTTGAACGAAACCACCAGTACGTTGGGCCTGTGGCGCTGCGCCCAATATCCTGCGGCGTTGGCCGGCCAGGATCCGCCGAGAATGAATTTGTCCGCGAGAAACAGCCGGTACATCGTGTCTACACCGGGCATCGCGCCGATGCCGCTGTCCGCGATGAAGCGGTAAGCGGAGACGAATACGTCTTTGGGATCGCGGATCACCGAGATATACCGGGCTTCCGCCGAATACGGCAGCAAATCCCAGTTGAGATGCGTCTTGATCACTCTCTTCCGCTCGGGCGCCGTCTGCCAGTGGGTCGCCCGCGCCAGAGGGATCGCGTAGTTGCGCATCATCGGGTTCGACACAGCGGCATCGGGCCATGGCACGACGGAGTGAATGTGATCGAACTCGCCCTTTCCGTGATGAATGAGCTGGTAGACGATCTGCATCATCCAGTTCGTGCCGCTCTTGGCGTAGGTCATGACGAAAACGTCCTGTTTCCCCGGCACGTAATCGCGGAACGGATTCTTCCCGAGCAATTCCCGTTCACGCTTGTCGCTGAAGGAAGCCATCATTTTTTCCACCCGGCCGAGTTTCTGCATGACCCGCATTGCGGGAGTAAAAACGCATCGAACGAGCGCGGCGGCGGCTACGCGCGCGGCGAGGGGCGGAGGTTTCCGTTCAAAGTCGGGAGCGGTCATACGCAGTCCATTCTATGGATGGCGCGCGGCGCGTTCAACGCAAATCGACAGGCAGGCCGCCGGGCTACTGCAGATGGAAATGGGCCTGTTCATTGGACACAAGCCCGTCGAAGATCGCCAGAACGCGTTTGCGGTACTGGTAGACGCGGTCGAGATCGGCGCGGAATGTGCCCTGAAAATCCCTCGCGTTGGCCCATTTGTCGATAACGAGCCGAGGCACGTCAATATCCTGGCGGAGGGCATCGAGCGAGTGCCCGCGGAGGAAAAGACCGTAGAAGAATGCGGCCTCGCGTTGCGGGGCCAGCGGATCGAAATCGTCTCTCGGCGTCATGTAATCCGGTATCTGTGCGGCAAAAACGTCATTTTAGCCGTGCCGCGGCCTTCGGATCAAGTTTTCATATCGATTTCCCGGCGCGGAGGCCTGTTTGCCGGACACGGTGCACCGCGATGACGTCACAGTCACCCCCATTTGTCAAGCTGTCGAAAGTCTCGCAAAGTGTGGTGTAATAATGCTTTCGCCGTCCTATGCCGACAACAGGAGTTCGCTTCAGGAGAAGTGTAGTTGCCGTGCGCCGCAGAATCCGGGAAGGGTTCATGCTGGCCAAAGGCATACGCTCGACCGATCACCCGGTTCTCGCCCACATTGTTCCCACCCGGCGCTGTAATCTGGCGTGTACTTATTGCAACGAATTCGACGACTTTTCGAAGCCGGTTCCGGTGGCGGAAATGCTCCGGCGCATCGATCTTCTGGCCGATCTGGGGACCAGCATCATCGCCTTCAGCGGCGGTGAACCGCTGCTGCACCCCGAACTGGACGACCTGATCGTCCGCATCCGCAAGCGGGGCGCCATTGCGGGCATGATCACGAACGGGTTTTTGCTGAACGCCAAACGCATTCAGCAACTGAATCGCGCCGGCCTTGAGCACATGCAGATTTCGATCGATAACGTGCTTCCGGACGATGTGTCGAAGAAAAGCCTGAAAACCCTCGACGCCAGGCTGCAACTGCTGGCCGAGCATGCCGAATTTCATGTGAACATCAATTCGGTTGTCGGGGGAGGCATTCATCATCCGCACGACGCGATTGAGGTCGCGAAACGCGCGGTCGCGCTGGGATTTACGTCGAGCGTCGGCATCATTCACGACAGCGACGGGCAACTGCAGCCTTTGTCCCCCGCGGAGCAGGATATCTTCCTGCAGGTTCGCGACATGGGCAAGAAGAATTACGCCCGCATGAACTATTTCCAGGACAATATCGCGGCGGGCAGGGAAAACAAGTGGAAGTGCCGGTCGGGCGCCCGGTACCTGTACGTCTGCGAGGACGGTCTGGTCCATTATTGCTCCCAGCAGCGCGGCTACCCGGCGACGCCGCTTGAGCGCTATACGGTGGAAGACATCCGGCGCGAATTTATTACGGAAAAAGGCTGCGCTCCGCGTTGCACCGTGGCCTGCGTGCACTACACTTCCTATATGGATTTCTGGAGAGCGCCGCAGACGATTCCGGCGCCTGCGGCGGCGCAGCCGGAAAAGCAGAAGCTGATTCAACTTCAGACCCGGTAGAGTCCGCCGGCAGGGACCGCCGGAGAGCCGCGGCATGATTGGCGAAGCAGTCTCACATTACGAGATTCTCGACAAGCTGGGCGAAGGGGGCATGGGCGTGGTGTATAAAGCCCGCGACCTTCGGCTGCAGCGGCTTGTCGCGCTGAAGTTTCTACCCGCGGAAATCACGGCTACTCCCGACAGAATCGCGCGCTTCGAGTTTGAGGCGCGGGCTATTTCCGCGCTGAACGATCCGCACATCGCCACCATCCATGCGATGGAGGAATCCGAAGGGCGCCGGTACCTGGTGCTGGAATACCTGCCGGGCGGCACGCTGCGTCAGCGTCTCAAGGACTTCCGCGCAGGGAATGCCCCGTTCCCGCTCGACGAAGCCGTGCGCATCGGGATCGACACCGCGCAGGGCCTGGCCCATGCGCATCGCAAGGGCATCGTGCATCGCGACATCAAGCCGGAGAACGTGATGTTCACGGCGGAAGGGGTGTTGCGGATTACGGATTTCGGCCTCGCGAAATCCGGGTCGTCGGAACTGACGCGCGACGGCGCCACCGTGGGGACGGCGGCTTACATGGCGCCCGAGCAGGCCATCCAGAACGAGACCAGCCCGCGCTCGGACCTGTTTTCGCTGGGCGTCATGCTGTATGAACTGATCGCCGGGCAAAGGCCGTTCCGCGGTGCGAGCGAATTGGCGACGATGCAGGCCGTGGTGAGCGATCCGCCCCCGCCGTTGCGGCAGTTTCGGTCCGACGTTCCGCCGGGACTCGAGCGTATTCTTTTGCGTTTGCTGGAGAAAGATCCGGCGCTCCGGTATCGGACGGGGGAGGAGGTTGCGGCGGAGTTAAGCGCGCTCGATCTCGATCTCCCGACTGCTGAACTGAACTATTCCGGCGCGACAGGAACGATGGCGACCGCGGCGCGGGTTCCGGCGACGCGCGCGGCGGGCCTGCCTCGCTGGGCGTTGATTGGTCTCATCGCGGCGGTGCTGGCGGCGAGCGCGGGATTGGCATGGATGAAACTGCGCTCCCCGGCGGTTGCCCGCGCGGGTCCCACGCAACTCGCCGTTCTGCCGTTTACGGCGAAATCGAATGTCGCGGAGGATGTGGCGTTCGGGAACGGACTGGCGGGCATCGTCGCGGGCAATCTCGCTTCTCTGAGCACGAACCTCTGGATCATTCCCGACAACGATGTGCGCCAGAATCGCGTCGTGACGCCAGGCGACGCGAGAAAAATGTTCGGGGTCGCGACTGTTCTGACCGGGGAAGTGGAGCGGCAGCGGTCGGGCGTTGCGTCGGTTGAGATGCATCTCGTCGACACGGCTTCGGGGAGGATTTTGCGCTCCGCCTCCGTCAAACCGGGCGACGCCGCCGCGCCGCTCGAAGAAGATGTCATGAAACAGGCTGCGTCCATGCTCCACCTGTCGCTCGATCCGCTGGCCGTGAGCAAGCTGCGCGCGGATGAAGCCCATACCGCCAACGCCTACGACTTTTACGTGCTGGGCACTGGTTACCTTCAGCGATACGACCAGCCGGGAAATATCGGCTTCGCCATCGCCGCCTTTCAAAGGGCGATTCAGCTCGACCCTTCCTATGCCATGGCTTACATGGGTTTGAGCGCCGCGTACCTGCGTCAGTACCGGGATTCGCGGGACCAGCAGTATCTGGAAGAGGCGCGCGATGCGGCAATTCAGGCGCTCTCGCGTAACGAAAGCCTGGGTTTGCCGCACATAACACTTGGCGCGATCGCAATGCTGACCGGACAGACAGACGAAGGGATACGGCAATTGCGGATGGCGCTCGATCGCGATCCGGTGAACGCCGAAGCGTGCCGCGAACTGGCGGCGGCTTACGCCCAGGCCGGCAGGTTTAAGGACGCCGAGGCGACATACTCCCAGGCGATTCAATTGCGGCCGAACTTCTGGCTCGGTTATCTGAACAGCGCGACTTTTTACAACAACCACGGCCGCTATGCCGAGGCCGAAACAGCGTTGACCGCCGCCGCCCGGCTGACTCCCGATAACTATCTTGTATACCGGAACCTTGGGGGCGTGCAAATGGCGCGGGGCGAGTGGGCCGCTGCCGAGCACAGCCTCAAACAGGCTATCGGACTGCATCCTGGCGGCTCCGTCTACTCGAACCTGGGAACCCTTTATATCTACACGGGGCGCTATGCCGACGCCATCCCGGTGCTGGAACAGTCGGTCGCGCTCGGTGGCAGCAACGAGAGCTATTCGTATCTCCTCTGGGGGAATCTGGGCGATGCTTATCGCTGGACGCCCGGCCGCGAAGTCAGCGCGAAAGCGGCTTACCGGAAAGCTGTGGAGATTGCAACGCGGCAGCTTGCGGTCAACCCGAAGGATGCGACGCTTCTCAGCCAGATCGCACTCTACGAAGCCAGGATGGGGGAGATCGAGGAAGCTCAGCCGGGAATACGGGCGGCGCTGAAACTCGCGCCGGCGGATCCCGGCGTCCTCTTCAATTCGGCTGTGATTTTTGAGATTGCGGGCAAACGCTCGCGCAGCCTTGCCGCTCTCGATTCGGCTCTCGCCGCCGGCTATTCCCTGGATTTTGCGGAACGCGATCCGGAGTTGGCGTCGCTCCGCAAAGATGCTCGCTATCATGGCGCTATAGCGCAAGTAACGGAGAGGAAATGACACCAACACCACAGAAGCAACCGGCCGTACATGCCATCGGAATTCATTTCGATGGAAAGGGGTTTATCTACGCAAAGCCCGACAAACAGGACGCCTCGACAATCAATGTACGGAAAGGCGACCGCGTGAAATGGAGATCCGAACTGGGGAATTACTCCATCCTGTTCAAAGGCGAATCTCCCTTTGAGGAAATTGCCGTGCACGGACGTAAAGGCGCCGAGACAACTGTTCTGACGGTGATCGGCGAGCCGGGCTCTTACGAATACGCGGTAACGGTCGTCTTAGAGAGCGGGTTGCGCGTCGACGATCCGATTGTCATTGTCGGCGACGACGGCGGCTAAGACTGGAACCTCATCCCGGAAGGCTCGATGCCGGCCGCCTCGCACCAGTCGCTGTAGAGTTGGCTGTAGCTGGCCGTAATATACGCATCGCGCGCGAAGCCAAGAGCCTTCGCGGTGCGGTCGATCCATCGCGCCGGGCCTTCCAGTTCCATATATACGCCGATCGGCGTTTCGTCGACCGTCGCGATGCCGCGTTCGCCCTCGCGGGCGAACTCCGTCCGGTATTTTTCGTAGCGGAAGGCCTCGCGATAACCCAGCCCCGCGAAAAGCGCCACGCAGGATTCGAGTTCGGACACGCCGAATTCGCGTTCCTCGCGGCGCTTCAGCCGTCCCGGAATTTCCGGGCCTTTGAACGTGCAGGTGACGATCTTACCGGCGCCGCGCACGCGCAACAACATGCCGCGCTCGCGCAGGGAGCCCCGTTCGTCGTCCAGCACCAGATTCCGCTCGAAGACGCGGGGAGTGGCGACCGCGAACCCATGCCGCCGCAGCAGCGCACGGGCACCGGCGGCGCCGCGGACGGAAAGTTTGATCTCAATCTCGATGGGCGGCTTCACGCGATCAGAATAACGGATCGATAATAGAGCAGATGAGCTTCTCCATTGTGCGCCATTGCCCCGCCTGCGGCACGGGAAACCGTATCCCCGCGAAACATCTCTCGCATACCGGCCGCTGCGGCTCGTGCAAGTCGCCGTTGCCGCCGCTGAACGAACCGCTGGACGTGGATGAAGCCGCCTTTTCGCAGGTGGTGGCCGAGGCTCCTGTACCCGTGCTGACGGATTTCTGGGCGGCGTGGTGCGGGCCGTGCCGGATGGCCGCCCCGGAGGTGAAGGAACTGGCGCGGGAGATGGCGGGCCGGGCGCTGGTGCTGAAGGTCAACACGGAGGACAGCCCCCAGGTGGCGGCGCGGTTCGGCGTGCAGTCGATCCCGAACTTCGTCGTTCTGCGGGGTGGACGCGTAGTGTTCCAGCAGGCCGGCATGGTTCCGAGGGCCGAGATGCGGCGCTGGCTGGAAGCCGCGGCCGCCTGACCGTGCGTTCCGCTTCCCGGCGCGAGTTCCTCAGGATCGCGGGAACCGCGGCGGCTTCGGCCGGCCCAGGCTTCTCAGCGGAGGCGGCGCTGGGCCTGATTTTTCCACCATCAGTCTGGCCCGCTCCCGTGGAAGCCTACCGGCTCTATCCCGCCGGCGTCCGCTTCCCGGCTGCCGGCATCGGTATCGGGCGTACGCTGCCCGAAGAGTTCGACCGCCTGATCGACCGCATCGCCCCGGTGGCGAACCGCCTGGCTTCGGACGGCGCGAACGCCATCGCGCTCATGGCGCCGCCGTTGAGCTTCTACAAAGGCGCAGCGTTCAACCAGAGGCTCTCGCGCGAAATTTCCAGGGCGTCCGCCGGTCTGCCCGCCCTCACGGCGAGCACGGCGATGGTGGAAGGCCTCACAACACTGGGAGCACGGCGCATCGCGGTCGCCACCGCATATACGGACGAAATCAATCTGCGGCTCCAGGGGTTTCTCAATGAATCCGGCTTCGAGGTCCTGATAGTGAAGGGCCTCGGGATCGAGCGGTTTGAGGAGCGCGCGCCCGTCACGCAGGCCGTGACGCCTGCGGAGACCGTGGAGTTTATCGCGGGCGTGCGTGAGAGCAGGCCCGAAGCCGATGCGCTGCTGCTTGCCCTGGGCTGGCTGCCTGCGCTCGATCCGATCGCGCCGCTGGAAAATCGCTGCCAGATTCCGGTAGTCTCCGCCGGCCCTCACACGTTGCGCGCGGGTGTCCGGTTGTTGGGGCTGAGTGGCCGGTCCGCGGGATTCGGCACACTGTTCGACAGACCCTGAGTGAACACCGCTATTGCGGCCATTCGACGACGAACGCGGCGGGGTCGGGCCGATCCGGAGCCCTGGGTTTCTCCAGCGGCGTGCCGACGTGAATGAACCCGATCAGCTGGTCCTCCACATCCAGACCGAAATCTCTCCGGAACACGGCGTCATGGCAATTCGCCCCTGTGACCCACTTCGCGCCGAAACCGAGGGCGTGAACCGCGTTCAGAATATTCATGGCCGCGGCCGCGGCGGAGTACGCCTGCTCCACAGGGGGAACTTTATGCCCCATGACCGTTTTCGCGACCACCGCAATGGTCAAGGGCGAGCGCAGGGGCTTCTCGCGTTCCTTCTCGATCTCCTTTTCCGCTGCGTCCGGGTTCCGGCGCGTGACGCCCGCCGCGAACAGTTCGCTCAGGCGCCGGCGCGCAGCGCCGCGGATGACATGGAATCGCCAGGGACGCAACGCCCCGTGGTCCGGCGCGCACACGGCCGCTTTGAAGATCTCTCTCAGTTCGGCATCGCCGGGGCCAGGCTCTCCCAGCAGCTTCACCGAAGCGCGGGATAGTAACGTATCGGTCACATGTTCATTGTAGGAAAGAACCCGGTGCTGCTAGCATCGAAGGCATGACGATCGGCAGCATCGGCAAAGCGCTTGCGAGCCAGGCGCTCGAGAGCACGAAGAGCACGGTGAGGGACGCCGTGCGCCCGCCCGAGCCCGCAAAGGCCGCCGAAGCGAAGCCTGTCCCGCAGCCCTCCCCACACGACACGGGCGCCGTGATTCTCGGCCAGATTCAGGCGATGCAGCGGCCTCTCAAAGACGATCTGGAACTCGCGGTCACCGTCCGCGCCGGGGATGAAATGCTGCGCGTGCTCGAAATCTTCGTGCCGAATGCGCAGGTGCTGGTTTTCGCGGGCTTCGACAGGGACGGCAACGTGATGCGCGTGATTTCGCCCGTGGATACCGCGCAGGTGGTCTGCAAAGTGATGCCGGTGACGCCGGGCGTGAATCCCGTGCGCGTGAACGTGCTTACGCCGAAACCTCCGCCGAAGCCTTCCGCGTGACGCTCTCCCGGACCATCGGGCTCACCAGGATCACCGCCATCGCGCACAGATACAAACCGCCGCCGATCAGCATCGTCGCCACCAGCCCGAGATAGAGCGCCAGCACCAGCGCGCCCACCGAACCCAGCACGCTCGCCGCCGCGTTCAAAGACCACGCCCACCGCACCGACGCCGCATGACGCTTTTCGAGCAGGCGCAAGCCGGTGGGGAAGGGAATTCCCATCGCGAAACCCGCGGGCGCAATCATCAGCACGGTCGCGATCGCTTTCTCCAGCAGCGGCATTCCCACGCCGGCGGACAGTACGGGCTGCACAATGGCCGCCAGCAATCCCACCAGGGCCGCGGCGACGGCAAGCACGGCCACCAGCCGGTTATTCCGGTCCGCCACCAGCTTCCGGCTCACGGAACTGCCAAGCCCGCTTGAAACCAGCAGGGAAAAGATCACCACGGTCAGGGCGTAGGTCGGGTGCCCGAGGAACAGCACGAACTTCTGGATGAGCGCCACCTCGATCAGAATGTAGCCCGCGCCGATCGCCAGAAAATAAATCAGGAACGACTGCACGGAGCGCTCGCGCGGCAGTCTGGTTCCAAGCAGCATCGGCGGCAGCAACAGAATCACCCCCACCGCGACAATGCTGACAATCAGCGCCGCGAACAGCTTTGGCAGGGCGACGTTGACCTTGACGTCCGCCGCCCGGCCCCCATGGCTGTTGTGAAGAAGATACGCCGCGATATCGCGCGGCTGCACGGTATAGAAAAAGAACGGGCGGTTATCGCCCACCGGCGTGATATCGAACTGGTAATCGCGCTCATAAGCGAGCGGATCTTTCGCGAGCAGCAGCTTTCCGAATTCGTTCCGCGCCGGATCGCCCGGAACGTAAATCTCGCTCATGTGTGCGGCGGCGAAGGCCTCGCGGGCGTGCGTGACGTCGGCGTCCGAAAGGGGTTTGCGCGAGACGATGACGGTATCCTGGGCGCCCCAGCCGGCGAGGTCGGTTTTGGTGCCGGCGCGGCCTGCGAGAATGTGCCGCGCCGGGTCGTGCTCGCCCAGATCGCCCAGAGCCGCGATGGCGAGCGACACGAGGCGCAGCGATTCGCGCGGTGGGTCGAAGCCCCAGCGGGTGAACGTCAGCAACCCGTCGTCAGTGAGGTGCGACAGGTAATCCCGAAACGCCTCGGTGGTGTAAAGGTTGTTTTCGGAGAGCGCGAACGCGCCGGCCGCTGTCGATGCCCATGTGTCCACCAGCGTCGCCTGAATCACCTGATACCTTTCCGGACTGCTGCGCACGAAAGCCCGGCCGTCTTCGATGTGGATATGCACGTCGGGCCGCAGATAAAGCCCCTGGCTCAGTTGCGGATAGCGCTTCCGCATGATCTCGGTCCCGATGATGGGGTTGATCTCGACGCCGGTCACATCGTGGCTGCCGGAGGCGAGCGCGCGTGAAACGTCCCACCCGCCGCCGGGCCCGATGACCAGCGTTTTGGCGCCGGGCCGCAGATTGTAGGGGATGCTGGGGCCCTGATGCAGCAGATAGCCGAGGTCGGTGGGAGAGAGGCGGCCGAAATTGAAATTCGCGATGCCGGTGGAAGCGTCGGCATCGATATAGATCGTTTCGCCGCCGGTTTCCGGGTCGCGCGCCATGCCGATGCGCGAGAGGCTGTTCCACTTCGTGAATTGCTCTTTGTGCAGCTTCTGCCCCTTGGCATAGCGGACTTCCACGAAGCGATATTTCATGTTGACAATCACGATCATGGCGAACAGCAGACCGGCGAAGACGCTCGCGATCCGGCCGGATTTGATGCCCGCGAGGCTGAACCAGACGGCGGCGGCGGCGGCGAACAGCACCGATACCGCAATCACGGTGTTCGGGCCGCCCAGAAAGTTCAGCAGCAGCACCAGTGTCAGACACCCCCCCGCCGCCCCCAGCAGATCGAAGAAATAAATGCGGCCGACGCGTTCGATGGTGTCCGAAATGGCGAGCGAGACCACGATTCCCGAACCGAGAAACGGCAACGCGGTAATGAAATAGATCACGCCCAGATCGATGGCCCCGATATCGGCGCCGCGCGTGAGCAGGAACATCACCGCCGCCAGCACCAGTCCCGCGTTAACCAGGCTGACGACGCCGAGTTTCTGGAACAGAGAACCGCGCCAGCCCGCAATCACGTAAGAAAGGACTCCGCCAGCGCCGAGGCCGAAGAGGGCGATCGAGATCGCCAGAAACGCGAAATGGTAGTAAAAGACGACGGAAAAGATGCGCGTGAGCGAAAGCTCCAGCAGCAAAGTGGCAAGCGGCGTCA
>VFSW01001944.1_pt1 | contig 31327 bp, 27 predicted proteins | sample 5358111 | NCBI WGS metagenome assembly VFSW01 (sample SAMN11554181, study PRJNA540505) | mine drainage metagenome | isolation source: sediment from site ElyBrook_90M | place: USA: Ely Copper Mine, Vershire, VT | collected 2017 | reverse complement strand
GTGTTGCTGGTGATCCTGCCGATTGCGCACAACCTACCGCTCGCCTGCCCCGGTATTCAGGGATATCTCTTTCATGGAGGACGAGTTGTGCTCAGCACGAGCGCAAAACCAGAAGACGTTTTCGCGCTCATTCAAAAACACGGCGTCACGCACATCAAAGTCGTGCCCGCGCTCTTGATCCGCCTGCTGCACGACCCTTCGATCGGCCGCTACAACCTCTTGTCGCTGAAAATCATTCAAAGCGGCGGCCAATCCATGCTGCCGGAAGTGCGCCTGCTGGCGAAGAAACTGATTCCCAGCGCGTTTGTGCAGGAAAATTTCGGAATGTCCGAGGGGCTACTGATGTTCGTGCGGCTGGACGATCCGCTCGACGTCAGCCAGGAAACGGTGGGGCGGCCGGTATCGCCGGACGATGAGGTGCGCCTCCTCGACGATGACGATCGCGAAATTTCCGACGGCGCGGTGGGCGAATTGTGCTGCCGCGGGCCGTATACTCTGCGCGGATATTATGGCGTCCCGGAATATAACGCGCGTACGTTTACCACCGACGGATTTTACCGCTCGGGCGACCTGATGCGCCGCCACAAGTCCGGCAATTACATTGTGGAGGGACGAAAAAAGGATCTGATCAATCGCGGCGGCGAAAAGATCAGCGCCGAGGAGATTGAAAATCTGATTCTGATGCACCCCGCGGTGAAAAATGCCTCGTGCGTTCCGATTCCCGACCCGATTCTGGGAGAGAGAATGTGCGCGTGCGTGCTATTGCGCGCCAATGCGCAGCTCGCGTTCAACGAATTAAAGGAGTTCCTGATGGGCAAGGAGATCGCCAAGTACAAGCTGCCCGAGCGCCTGGAAATCATGCAGGATTTTCCGCTCTCCCCGTTTGGAAAGGTGTCCAAGAAATCGCTAACGGAAATGATTTCAAAGAAAATGGAAGCGGACGGCGCGCGCGCGTAGAATGCGCCCTACAGGAACTTTTTCATGCGAATCATAGACCTGCACTGCTACCCCAACACGCGCGAATGGATCGCCTGCCAGCAGCCTTACGTGGACGCGCTCGCGAAATACTGGAATCGCGCGTGGGTTCCGAAACAAGAAGACGAAGTGGTTGCGGAGTTCACGGCCGCCGGAGTCGAGGCGGTGCTCGTCGCGCTGGACCTGGAAACGACGATCGGCACGCCCCCCTGCTCGAACGATTTTGTTTCCGGGATGCAGAAGCGCCATGCCAAGCGAATCATTCAATCGTGGGCCGCGGTGGATCCGTTCAAAGGGGAAGCGGCTCTCGCGGAAGCGCGGCGCGCGATCCGCGATCTGGGGATGCTCGGATTTCATTTTCATCCCATCATGGGCCATTTCGCCGTGAATGACCGGCGGCTCTACCCGCTCTTCGAGCTGATTGATGAATTGAAAGCGCCTGTCATGATTGACGTCGGCACGACGGGCATGGGCGCGGGAATGCCCGGCGGCATGGGCGCGAAGATCCGCCACGCGCATCCGTCCGCGCTCGACGAACTGGCGGCGGATTTTCCGAATCTCGCGATCATTGCCGCGCATCCCGGCTGGCCCTGGGTGGACGAAATGACCGCCGTGGCGCTGCACAAGGGAAATGTCTACTGGGAACTTTCCGGATGGGCGCCTCAATATTTTCCCGCGCAACTGAAAAAAGATATTCGCGGCCGCTTGAAGGACAAGGTCATGTTCGGCAGCGATTATCCAAGTCTTCCGTACGAGCGGATTTTCCGCGAGTGGAATGAACTCGGCTATAGCGACGCAGTCAAGGAAGGCATCTTCCACGGCAACGCGGAACGTGTTATCGTACTCTTGCGCTGCTGCCCGATTAAAATGTCCTTCGTCATTCCTAGCTAAGCGAGTAATCCCTTTTTCTAAGTCACGAGCATCGAATGAATTCATGACGACTGCAACCGAAATCCGCGAACCCGCGGGCACAGGCATCCGCTGGATCATTGCCGCGAGCAGCTTTGCGTTCGTGGTGACGCAGCTCGACCTCACCATCGTCAACGTGGCGTTGCCGCGCATCGCGTTGGACCTCGGCGTTCACGTCGCCGGATTGCAGTGGGTCGTGGACGCCTACACGCTGCCGTTCGCCGTCCTAATGCTTTCCGCGGGAGTTTTGGGCGACCGGTTCGGATCGCGCCGGGCCTACCTTTTTGGGCTCGCTATTTTTGCAGCGGCGTCGCTCGGCTGCGGCTTCGCGCCAAATGTCGCGACGCTGATCGCGGGGCGCGCGGCGCAGGGCGCGGGCGCAGCCCTCTTGATTCCCAGTTCGCTCGCGCTGCTCAATCACGCGGCGGCCAGCGATCACGCCTTGCGCGCGCGCGCTGTGGGACTGTGGACCGCCGCCGGAAGCGTAGCCATCGCCGCGGGACCGGTCACGGGAGGGCTGCTCGTCGCCAGCATGGGCTGGCGCAGTATTTTCCTTGTGAACCTGCCGCTCTGCGCCATTGGCATCTGGATGACGCTGCGCTGGGTTCCTCGCGATGCGCGCGCGGCCCAGTCGCGCCATCTCGATCCGCTTGGGCAATTGCTGGCGATCCTGGCCGTGACCGGTCTCACCTCCGCCGTGATCGAAGCCCGGCCGCTCGGAATCGGCCATCCGCTTATTCTCAGTTCGTCTCTTCTTGCAGTTGTTGCGGGAATCGCTTTCTATTTTGCGGAAACCAAAACGAGCGAGCCGATGCTCTCGTTCGATATTTTCCATCTGCAGAATTTCACCCCGTGTATGTTTTTCGGCACCCTTCTGAACCTTTCCTATTACGGAATGATTTTTGTTCTTAGCCTGTATCTGCAGCAGGCGCGCGGCTACTCGGCGCTCGGCACGGGGCTCGCCTACCTGCCCATGATGTGCACGTTCATCGTCTCGAATCTCGCGAGCGGCGCGGCCGGAGCGCGCTTTGGTCCGCGCCCGCCGATGATTTATGGAACGATCGTGATGCTCGCGGGATTTCTGATGCTCGCAGGTTTGGGTTCTCAAACGCCTTATTCCCTGATGGTCATTCCCCTCGTCTTGATTCCGGCGGGAATGGGTTTTGCGATTCCCGCGATGACGGCCACGGTGCTGTCGAGCGTGGACCGCGCCCGCTCCGGCACGGCGTCCGCCGTGATCAACGCCGCGCGGCAGACGGGCGGCGCCATCGGCGTGGCCTTGTTTGGCGCGCTCGTTGGAAATACGCCCGCGCAAATTGTGCGGGGATTGAGAACGGCTTCGTTCATCTCTGTGGGCCTCGTTTTCGTTTCCACGCTGATTGCCTGGAAATATGTCCGGCGAACTCATAAGACGTTCGCGGTTGACGAAGAGGTAACTTTTCAGATGGAGTAGTCCTCCGGCAGAGCGCTCTTCAATTAACTGCCGCAAGAGCATCACACGTCATTCCGAGCGGAGCGAGGAATCCCTCCGTGTTCTGTGCCAATCCGCGAAAAAAGAGGGATTCTCGCTTTACTCGGAATGACGGTCCGAAGTGTTTTTTCCACGCGGTACTCATCCGGTCTTGATCTTCCGATGTACAATTGCCGCGGTCCCACCCAAGTCAAACGGGCAGACGCCTCACCTGCAAGGAGCCTGACATGACCGAAATCACACGCCGGGGATTTGTGAAAGGCGCCGCGCTGGCTGCGCCGCTGGCCTTCACGCCATTCACAATGGAGCAAACGTCTTCCGCGCCGCGCTATGATTTTGTTGTGGTGGGCGCCGGGCACAATAGCCTCATCACCGCGTGCTACCTCGCCAAGGCCGGCTTCAAGTGCCTTGTGCTCGAGGGCCGACCCACCATCGGCGGCGGTACAAAAACCGCGCAGCTTACGCTCGCCGGATTTCATCATGACGTCTGCTCCTCGATTCACGCGCGGATTCAAGCAAATCCGCTCATGAAAAACAACGAGCTAAATCTCGGCGAATACGGCCTCGAATATATTTACCCTGATCCCGTCTACCACATCGCGTTTCCCGACGGCAGTTACATCACCAAGTGGCACGACTTCGACCACACGTGCGAGGAGATCGCCAAATATTCCAAAAAAGACGCGGACACCTGGCGCCGCATGGCCAGGGAGTCCGATCCCATCCGGAAAATCGTGAATGAAGTCGAGTACACGCCGATCGGTTTCGGCAAGACGCTCAACGAGCGACTCGCGGAGTTGCCGCAGGGAAAGCTGTGGATGCGACGGATGGCCATGTCCAAGTGGGACGTCCTTCATGAAAATTTCGAGGACGAGCGCACGATGATTGCGATGATGCCGCCCTTCCCGAAGGAGCTGACCGGGGGGTACACGGGCTTTGCCGCGTATCCCAGCCTGAAAGAAGAGGTGCCGCAGCCCAAGGGCGGCTCCGGAATGATCGCTCTTGCCTTGCAGCGATTTCTCGAAGGGCACGGCGGTGAAATTCTGGTGAACAAGCCTGTGGAACAACTGATTCTCGAAGGCGGACGCTGCGTGGGCGTCGAATGCGGGGATGGCAGTTCGTATCGCGCGGACAAAGCCGTCATCACGACGGTACGCATCAAGCGCCTGATCGCGCTTGCGCCTCGTGACGCGTGGCCGCCGGAATTTCTGGAGGGCGTGCGGACGTTCAACACGGGCAGCGCTTCGTTCAATTCGCATTTCGCCACCACCGAGCCGCTGAAATTTCCCGTCAAGGGCGGCACCGTGACTCCCGTGCACATTTCCAATATCCAGAGCTGCAAGCGCGCCCTGCGGTTTGAATCTGAATTGACTTTGGAAGAATTCCACGTCGAAGAGCCCGTGCTGCACATTGTGCAGACGAGCGTGGCCGATCCCACGCGCGCCCCTGCCGGAATGCACACCATCCGAGTCCTGTGCGAGCAGGGCGTGTACAACCATCAGGATGGCGGCCCCAGCCACTGGGCGGAAATCAAGGACGAAGTCGCCGCAGTCCACCTGAAGGCCGTGCAAAAACTCGCTCCCAATTTGACCGACGACAAAATCCTGGCACGTGTTTCCATGACCCCCGTGGAAATTGAGATGATTAATCCATCCATGTGGCACGGCTCCTGCCACAGCGGCACGGACGGACCGGCGCAAGCGGGAGCGCTGCGTCCCGTTCCCGGCTGGGCGCAGCACCGCATGCCCATTCCCGGTTTGTATCAGACCGGCGGCACGACGCATCCCGGCGGCGGCGTCTCCGGCGGACCGGGGCGCAATGCGGCTGTCGTGCTGCTCAAGGATTTCGGCACGAGCATGGAAGAGGTTTTGAGCAAGAAGGGATGAGAGGCCCTATAGCACAGACACTCTTGTCTGTGCGCATTTTGAAATCGTGGCCGAAGCGATGCTTTCAGTGAGGTCTACAAACCCGCACAGATAAGAGTGTCTGTGCTACCAAAACCTACTTCGCGATCACCATGCCCGGCTCCCAGGCCGGATGGCACGTCACGCGCGCCGTTTTCGCATTGTGGCTCGCGCGACAACTGATGCAGCCGCCCATGGTTTCCATTCCCGAAAAAAATACTTTTGAGCTGAGTTCACCGGGCCACCTCCCATGCCGGTTCTTCCGGCATGTGCGCAACGCCGGGCATCACAGCTTACGCATATTGCATTCGCAAGAATGGAATCACGTATGGCATATTGAAAAAAAGTATGGTGAGTCGGAAATTGTAAACTATCGCGCGGCCGAATTATCAGCCGGCGGCGCGGAAGAAACCGCCATCCCTTGCGCGGCCAGGAGTTCGCGCGCCGGAGCGCGCATCGCGGGCCATTTGCGATAGAAGACCAGGCCGCCAATAAATCCCGCGAGGCCGCCGATTGCCACCGTAATCGGCGCGCCGATCCGTTCGGCGACCGCGCCCGCCAAAAGCGATCCGATGGGCGTCATGCCGAGAAACATCATGGCGTACAGCGACATCATTCGTCCGCGAAGGTGATCGGGCACCATCGCCTGAATCAAAGTGTTCGTCGCCGTAAACTCCATCATCATCGCAAATCCAGTCGCGACCAGAATGACCCAGGAGATCCAGTAGGATTTTGAAACGCTGAACAGGATCAGCGAAAGCCCCAGCCCCATCGCGCAGAACGCGACGACGTTGCCGAGTCCCTTAAGCCCTCTGCGAATGGCGACGGCCAGCGCTCCGAACATTGCTCCGACACCCACTGCGCCCATCAGCCCTCCGTAAGCCGATGCGCCGCCGCCCAAAATGCGGTCCGCGAAAATCGGCATCAGCACGGTGTAGGGCAATGTCATGAAACTCACCAGACCGGCGAGCGTAAGCAGCGACCGGATGGGAAGCGTGGTCCTCGCGAACTGCAAACCTTCACGAAGCTTGTCGAGCGGCGCGGCGCCGTCGTGCACCACGAGCGATTTTTCGATGTGCATCAGCAGCAGCCCGGCAATCACGGCCAGATAACTCACGCCATTGAGCAAAAAGCACCAGCCCTCGCCGACGAGCGCCACCAGCAGGCCCGCGATGGCCGGGCCGGCCACGCGCGCGCCATTGAACATCGAGGAGTTCAGCGCAATCGCATTCAGCAAATCCTCGCGCCCGACCATTTCGATGATGAACGACTGCCGCGCGGGAACGTCAAAGGCGTTGACGATTCCCAGCAATGTCGCGAGAACGATAATTTCCCAAACGTTGATGTGCCCGCTCATCGTCAGCACCGTCAGGATGAACGCCAGCATCATCGAGGCGGTTTGCGTGCCGATCACCACGCGGTGGCGCGACCAGCGGTCCGCCACCAGTCCGCCCACCGGCGACAGCACAAAAATCGGAATCTGGCTGACGAACCCCAGCACGCCCAGCAACGCCGACGAGCCCGTCATGCGGTAGATCAGCCAGGCCTGGGCGACGTTCTGCATCCACGTTCCGACCAGCGAAATAATCTGCCCGCTGAAGAAGAGGCGAAAATTGCGGTGCCGCAAGGCGCGGAATGCTCCGCCTGCCCGTCTTTGCGCAGCCGTTGGCGGCGCGGCAGTTTCCTCGGATGGCGCTCCTGGAGCGGCTTGTGCGAGATCGGACATATTGCTCACTGGTATTGTAACTGAACGCTGGAAGTTTGCCGCGCCGCATCCCGGATGGCGTTTCAACGCTTCCTGCCGCTGCCCGCCAAAGGCCTGCCGTACGCAGGCGTACCTTTTCCTGAACTAAAGATTCGCCGGGCGCGGAGTTTCTTCGGACTAAAATCAAATTGTCGTAATTTATTCTATTGACACTTGCTGTCCGAATCTAGTATGAGAACGTGCAAGAAGCGATATACGGGGTGTAGCTCCAATCTTTGCCGCCGTCGGAGCAGTGGGAAATACATTAAAAGGAGTTAGAGAATTATGACGCGTCCAGTGTGTCTGCGGTGGAGTGTCGTTTTGTTTGTTTCGCTCGCTGTGATGTCAACGCTTTGCAATTCGAGCCAGCTATCCGCTCAGGTCGTCGGAGCAACGATTTCCGGCGCTGTAGTGGACCCTTCCGGCGCCAAGGTGGCCGGGGTGGATATTACGATCACCAATGTTGACACCGGAATCATCACCACGACAGCGTCGAAGTCAGAAGGCGCCTTCACGGTTCCCAACCTGCAGCCGGGAAACTATGAGGTTAAGGCTTCCGCACAAGGCTTTTCCACACTGGTACGCAAGGGAATCGTTCTCACCGTCGGCCAGGAACAGATTCTCAATCTGACCCTCCAGGTGGGAAGTGTCTCCCAGCAGGTTATCGTCACGGCTGAAGCGCCCACCGTCAACCTTGCCAACGCGACCATCGGTGGGCTGGTCAACGAGAGGACGGTAGAAGAGCTTCCCCTTAACGGGCGTTCGTGGACTGATCTAGCTGTTTTGACGCCCGGAGTACATCAATCCCAAAACCAGCCCCCCATCACCGCCGGCGACCGCATCAAGCGGGGCCTGGGCCTTGAGATCACGATTTCCGGGGCGCGCCCTCAACAGAACAACTATCTCTTAGATGGCGTGAACATCAACGACTACGCAAACGCCGGGCCTGGCAGCGTACTTGGCGGCAACCTGGGGACTGACGCCGTCGCCGAGTTCGCGGTCCTGACCACCAACTATTCCGCGGAATATGGGCGAACGTCCGGCGGCGTTGTCACTGCGACCACTAAAGCCGGCACTAATGATTTTCACGGAAGCGCGTACGAGTTCTTACGCAACGCCGCTTTGGATGCGGCTGCCTTCACGGACAACGCACAGGGTAACCCAAAGCCCACTTTTCGACAGAACCAATTTGGAGCGTCGGGAGGCGGACCAATTCAGAAGGACAAGACATTCATTTTCGGTGATTACGAGGGTGTGAGGCGGGCTTTGGGCATCACTACCACCTCGAACGTGCTTTCGCCGGAGGCAATCGCCGGAACGATTAGCATTAGCAGCTTGCCGAGCTCAACCCCGACCCCCTGCGTCGCTCCGTCGCCCAACCCCAATAACGTATGTACGGTGCCAGTGGACCCCAATATCCAAAAATTTTTGGCGGCTCATCTAATTCCCCTGCCAACAATTGCCCCCGCAGCGGGCGTCGATGCAGGACAATTTTCCTTCACGCAGATGCAAGTTACCGCGGAGAATTTTTTCATTCTCCGCGCCGACCATACCTTTTCGGCGAAGGATCGAATTTTTGCAACCTACCTGTTTGACAAGGCGTCGCAGAACATTCCCGACCAGTACAACAGTGTCCTGCTGAACAACCCAATGTTCCGTCAGACGGTGGCCATCGAGGAAAACCACATTTTCTCTCCTTCACTGCTGAACTCGTTCCGTGTGGGTTTCAATCGTGACAATGTGGAATCCCCTTCCGGAGCGACCGCGATCAATCCCGCAGCGGCTGACCCTGCGCTGGGCATCATACCCGGAACGTCGGTGCCAAATATCAGTATCGCCTCGGATAATCTCTCCGGCTACCCAGGGGGCGTGGATGTAAACGCTCCCCTCAAATTCCATTGGAATTCGATTCAGGTCTACGACAATTTGTTTCTGACGAAGGGCCAGCACTCCCTGAAATTCGGCGCCAACGTCGAAAGAATTCGAGGGAATACCTTTGGGGCGGATTATCCGGGTGGCTTTATCGCATTCCCCAGCTTGTACGATTTTCTGACGAACGATGCGGCATCGCTAAGCGCGGACCTGCCAACTGCTGTTACCGGGCGCGGAGTTCGCCAAACAATCTTCGGGGCTTACATCCAGGACGATTATCACGTGCGCCCCAATCTCACTTTGAATTTGGGCCTGCGCTACGAGATGGCCAGCATTATCACCGAAGAGGCCGGAAAGCTCGCGAACCTTCGGAGTTTCGCCCCGGTATACAACAATCTCCAACCTGTTTATGGGGTAGCCCCAGGTCCCGGCCAGGCAGAAGTTTATCTGGGCAGCCCCTACATCAACAATCCTACAAAAAAGGATTTCGAGCCTCGCGTCGGTTTCGCATGGGATCCGTTTAACGACGGAAAGACGTCAGTCGCGGGCGGCTTCGGAATATTTGATGTTCTGCCGCTCCCGGTCGAAATGGGGAGCGGCGTTGATGGGTCTGTCCCGTTCGACGTGGGGGTGAGCGTGGGCAATACAGTGGGAGCGCCCGCGATGCAAGTGGGCTGCTCAACCGCCTGCGGCCTCTACGCCACGGCTTTGAACAATGCGAGCGGCCGCAACTATGTCATGGATTTCAATCCCAAGCGGAACTATGTGATGCAATGGAATTTGAATATCCAGCGCCAGATCGCGCCGGGAACGACTCTTATGGTGGGCTATGTGGGCGCACGTGGCAAGCACATGCGCTTCCAGGCAGATGACGTCAACATGGTCTATCCCACAACCGGATTAACCGTACCTGCGTCTGGCGGTCTTATTTGGCCGCAGCCAAACACAGCTCCTTGCTCCGGTGGTGGCCCGTCTACATGTCCATGGCCCGTAGTGAACCAATATATGGGCCGCACTCAAATGGCTCTCTGGGACGGCAGCTACTACTACGATGGTCTTCAGACTCAAGTGCGGAAAGCGATGGGGCATGGAGTCCAGGTGGAAGCCTCGTACACGTATTCGAAGAACATGGATGACGGAGGCGGTTCCGTGGCTTCGGACCCCTTCCGCAATTCCATCTCTTCGCTGCTTTGGTTTTGTAAGGCCTGCCGCCGCGGGCTTTCCGACCAGGACCAGCGCCACGTGTTGACCGCGAATTACGAATGGGACATTCCGACGCCAGCCTCGCTTAACAAGCCTGAGAAGGCAATCCTCGCGGGCTGGGAAACCGGGAGCATCCTGACGGTTGCGTCGGGGACACCATTTACTGTTCTGGTTGCCGGAGACCAACTGGGACAGAATAGTACGGACCCGTATCAATACCCGGACAGGCTTCGCGGCCCTGGCTGCCAAGGCAATCCCGTGAATCCCGGGAGAGCCAATCCCACTGCTACTAGCACAGACGCTTACGTCAAAATTGAGTGCTTCGCAGCTCCAAACCCGAGCTGGCGGCTCGGGAACGCTGGGCGAAACTCGGTGATTGGCCCTGGGTTGGTGGACATGGACTTTTCCTTGTTCAAGAACATACCAATCCATGAAGCGCTAAAAGCGCAATTCCGAGCCGAGTTTTTCAATGTCTTTAATCGGCCGAATTTCCAGTCTCCCAACGACAATCGCGTTATCCTGAATGCTGATGGGACTCAGACGAGTCCGAACTCCGGGGCGATCACACTGATGAACACAACTTCGCGCCAGATTCAGTTCGCAATGAAGTTCACCTGGTGAGAGATCCTGCATCCCACAAAATGCCGGGTGGCGAAAGTTGCCGCCCGGCATTTTCTACGACCGTTTATACCGATCAAACATATTTCAGCAAAGTCCAGGTCAGCGCGGATGTGCCTGAGAATTTCCGACAGGCCGTTCCAAGTACCGTCAGATCGGTGTATATTGCTATCCAGAGACAGTGTCCGGTAATCAGTCGTGCAGTTCTGGAGTCTGGAACGCCCAGGTCTAATTTGTGTTCCGCGGACTTGAAACCGTCCTAATAGATTTACCGTCGAAGAGTTAGTGAATTCCTATTGTGAGAGGCAAACATGCGAACCAGAACGGCTCTGATGCTGCTCTCCGCAGGCTTGGTCCTGGCGGCGCTCCCTGTATTCCTCGCGCCCGCGCATGCCGCTGCCGCGGACGTGCAAGGCCCGTCGGCGCTTTCGGGAACGGTATCTTCGCAGGAGGAAGGCGCGATGGAAGGCGTGGTGGTCAGCGCCAAGAAGGAAGGCTCAACGATTACCGTCAGCGTGATCAGCGATAATAAGGGCCACTACAGCTTTCCGGTGAACCGTCTCGAGCCCGGCCACTACAATCTCTCGATCCGCGCCGTCGGCTACAACCTCGATGGGACAGGGTCGGCTGACATCGCCGCGGGCAAGACCATAACGGCGGACCTGAAACTCGTCAAGGTGAAGAACATCGTTCACCAGATGACCAACGCCGAGTGGCTGATCAGCATGCCCGGCACGGACGATCAAAAAGCGTACTTGCTCAACTGCGTCAGTTGCCACACGCTCGAACGCGTGGTCCGCTCGACGCATGACGCCGATGAATTCGCCCAGGTCGTCTATCGCATGCAGGGCTATGCTCAGGTCAGCCAGCCCATCAAGCCGCAGCGCCGCATGGAGCCGAACCGCGGCGGCTCGCCCGACCTGTATCGCGAACAGGCCAAATATCTGGCGAGCGTCAACCTGAGTTCGACGCCGGTGTGGGAGTATCCGCTCAAGACGATGCCGCGCCCTACGGGCAAATCCACTCACGTGATTATCACCGAGTACGATCTGCCGCGCCCGACAATCGAGCCGCACGATGTGATCGTGGATGAGCACGGCATGGTCTGGTACACCGATTTCGGCGAAGAGTTCATCGGCAAACTCGATCCGAAGACCGGCGCCCTAAAGGAATATCCGGTGCCCCTGCTCAAGCCCGGCTATCCCGAAGGTTCTTTGGACTTAGTGGAAGACAAGAGCGGCCTCCTCTGGTTCGGCATGATGTTCCAGGGCGCACTTGCGAACATCAATCCCAAAACCGGAGAGGTAAAAACCTATCCGCTCCCACCGGAATGGAACGACAATGCGGCCCAGCCCAACATGATCGGGACGAGCTTTGACTCGACTGGAAAGATCTGGACCGACAGCGCCGGCCACTACGACATCTTCCGCCTCGACGTGAAGTCCGGAACCTACGAACGCTTCGAGCCCATGAAGAATGTGCCCGACAGCCGCCCTGGCACGATCTACGATGTGGAATCCGATTCCCACAACAACGCCTATTTCACTGATTTCGCCACCGACTATATCGGCCGCATTGATGCGGAAACCAAGAAGCTCACCTGGTATTCGACGCCGACTCATAATTCGCGCCCCCGCCGCATCGAAGCCGACGCAAAGGATCAGCTCTGGTTTGGCGAGTATCAAGGCAACCGCATCGGCATGATAGATGCCAAGACCAACAAGATCACCGAATGGCCTCTACCGACTCCCTGGTCCGGGCCGTACTACGTTACGGGCGACAAGGACGGTTATTTCTACACCGGCGGCATGACCACCGATCGCCTGGAAAAGCTCGACCCCAAGACCGGGCAGGTAATCGAGTACCTGATGCCGCACGAAACGAACATGCGGCGCGTCTTTGCCGACAGCTCGACAACACCCGCGACGATCTGGACCGGCGGCAACCACAGCGCCACGGTCGTCAAGGTCGAACCGCTCGATTAACGCGTCAAAATTCGACCTAACTTTCCCCAGCCTGTTGGTCCTGGCGATGTCAAGCGAATCGCCCGGCCAACAGGCTGAACTTTTTGTGGCCGGCTCCGCAATCCGCTTTGACTTCGCGCCATTGCCGGTGATATATCCAGCTACGTTTCCGGTGCGCAGGCGCCGGGGGAGCGAACCGTCATGAAGACCATGTTTCTTGCGGGACTGTTTTTGGTTGCCGCATCCTGTCTGGTTCCTGTATCCAGCTTCGCTCACCACGGCACTTCGCCCTATGACTCCACCAAATTGACCACTGTCAAGGGCACCGTGACCGGCTTTGAGTTCATCAATCCCCACGTTCAAATATTTCTGGACGTGAAGGACGACAAGGGAAAGATCGAAAAATGGTCCGGCGAGGCCAATAGTCCCAATGTCCTCACCCGTCACGGCTGGACCCGGGACGTCATTCATCCCGGCGACGAGATTACGCTGATTGGTAACCGGACCAAAAATGGCACCTTCGCGCTGCGCCTGCAGAAGGTCGTCCTGGCAGATGGCCGGGAACTCGATCCGAATTCCATCACAGACTACTAACAGGCCCCTGAACAAGGTACTCGATGCCGTCATTTCGAGCGAAGCGAGGAATCCCTCCTGGACTTATCCGCTCATCAAAGAAAGAGGGATTCCTCGCTTCGCTCGGAATGAAAATGGTGGCGGGGGAATTCCTCCGCAACGTGTGCCAAGCGGTGCGGCCGGGGAAATTATGGTGAGGAGATTTTGCGTGCGCATTCGGCTGGTGTGTTTCGCTTTCGCTCTATTGCTATTTCCGGGAGCGCCGCTCGACCTGCACAGTCAGGCTTCCACGCCGAGCGCGCCTGCCGCCGCCTCGGCCTCTCCCTCCTCGCCTCCCGATCTGTCCGGCCTTTGGATGCGCCTGCGCGACCAGGGCGCCACTTCGCGCGGCTATGATTCCTTCATCCTGGATCTCGGCAAAGTCATCTCTCCGATGACTCCGTGGGCGGCCGCGAAATTTAAAACCACACACGAGCAGTATGGCGGAACGGATCCGCGCACCGTGTTGAGCGATCCCATCTTCCGCTGCTACCCGCCGGGTGTGCCGAGAATTTATCTGATGAATTTTCCCATGCAGATTGTCGAGACCGACGGCCAGGTCCTTGAGCTCTTCGAGTACGATCATTTTGTCCGGCGGATTTACACGGATGGCCGCCCGCACGACAAGGATCAGGGGCCGCTCTGGATGGGCGATACGATCGGCCAGTGGGAGGGAGACACGCTGGTGGCGGATTCCACCAGCTTCAACGACAAAACCCTCATTGACCGCGTGGGACACGTGCATAGCGATGCGCTACACGTCGTCGAGCGCATCCGGCGGCTCGACCGCGGCTTGCTGGAAATTGCATTGACGATTGAGGATCCCAAGGCGTATACGCAACCCTGGAGCACGAAGTTCATTTTTCAGCAGCGGCCGGACTGGAAGGTCATGGAAAACGTCTGCGAGGACAATGCTACATTCGAGGAGTTCAACAACAAGGCGGTTCAGGCGCCCCGAAAGTCAGATCGAAAAACACCGGCTCAATGAAGGATTCGAGCGTTCGCGCGAAAAAGTCAATGAAGGAGGACGTATGCGTTTACTCACCGCACTCCGTTTCACCTTGGTTCCTGTTGTTTTCCTGGCCGCCTGCCAGAGCAGCCCGACCGATGCCCCTCCGGCTGCTCCTTCTGCCGCGGCGATCGCGCCGCCAATGATCCTGACGGCGTCGGTTCCGCTCGAGGGAGTGAAGGGAAGGTTCGACCATTTTGCCGCCGGCAAGGGCAAAGTGTTTGTCTCCGGATTAGGCAACAATTCCGTCGAAGTGATTGATCTCTTCCAGGGAACCCGGTCGCACGAAATTACAAATGTGCCCAACCCGCAAGGCGTCGCCTTTTCTCCCGAGGCGAACGAACTGTTTGTGGCCAGCGAGAAGGGCAAGGTCTATATCTACAACGGAGATTCCTACAAGCTGGTCGCCACTCTGGATTTTGAGGGAGGAGCGGATAATCTGCGCTATGACGCCGCCACCAAGCGCGTTTACGTGGGCTGTGGCGATGATGAAAAGAACTCGGCTATCGCGGCAATTGACGCCATGACGAACAAGCGCCTCGACGAAGTGTACAAACTCGGCGGCGAACCCGAATCCTTCCAGCTGGAAAAAAACGGCCCGAATATCTATGTGAATGTGCCGGACTTGAAGCAGATTGTGGTGATTAACCGCACCACCAAACAACTCACCCGCTGGCCTGTCACCGCCGGTCAGAATTTCCCGATGGCTCTCGATGAAGCCGACCATCGCCTGATCATCGGCACCCGCGAGCCGGCCACGGTCTCCATTTTCGACACGGGCACAGGCAAAATGGTCGCGTCCCTCCCGACAGTTCAGGACACGGACGATCTCTACTACAGCGCGGAACGCAAACGCATCTATGTGCCCGGGCGCGAGGGGGCGATCTGGGTCTATCAACAGAGCGACACGGACCACTATTCGCTGCTGGCCAAAATTCCCACAGTGGTGGGCGCTGGCACGGCCGGATATTTTGGAAGGCAAGGAAAAGGCTTCGACCGTCTCTACCTGGCCGTTTCGGCCACGGCCGGCTCAAATGCCGAGATCCGCATCTACACGTTGCAGGATTGATCCGAATCCGGCAAAGCGGAAAAAACAAAGGGCGGACTCCGAAACTGGCGTTCGCCCGATCAAGTAAACTGCGACGAGAGCATCGAGGCCGCGTTTGATCTTTCCCGCGTCCCCGTTCCACCCAAAGCAATTTTACTGATCGCCCGACAGCTTCAATTCGGTGTCGCCAAGAAGAATCTTTCCAATCCAGATGGAGTTCGATCCGTCCTTCGCGCGGTACCCGGTGATCGTCACTTCATCGCCGGCTTTGAGCGAGGTTTTGGTCCACCCCGTGCGAATGAGGTGATTGGGACTGGTCAGTTCAGCCTGCCACTTCTCCGCAGCGCCCTTTTCGTCCGTGGAATCGAAGAAGACCTGGCAATGCGGATTAATGAAGTTGAACTGTGTTACGTGGCCCTTGACCGTCACGGTCTTCGTCGTGTCATAGGCAGCCGTGCCGTGATGTGCAAAAACAGGCACGGAAAGCATGCTGACCGCGAGCGCAACGAGCAACACAGACATTGCCCTGCGATTCATAAAACAGCTCTGATGACTGGCGCTAGTGATTAGAGGTTTGAATTGGCATGTGCGTTTCCCTGTGATTTCCACCACGTCGAAGTAGTGACCTGCGCAGCTTGGGCCTGTACTCCTGAGCACATCTTTGCCGTACGATTCCAGGCAGGAAGGGGTAGTCCCTGTTTTTGGCAGCTTAGTGCGCCACGCGCATTCTGCTCTGAAAGAGAAATATTTTCTGGGCCCTTCTTCGCAGCTTGCTGGTCTAAGATAAGCTGAAGGGCGCATGAATCGCCGCACATTCCTTCAGGCTGCCATTTCCGGTTTGGACGGATTGGCTTGGAGCCGGAGAGCTTTTTCCGGAGCGCCCGGAGGTCGCCCGGAATTGTCTCCCGGCCGCGACCTTATCTCCGGGGACAATTCTTCGCTACCTGCCTCGCCGGTTCGCAATTTTCAATTGAACGCGGAACCTGCTTCGTTTGAACTTCCTGCCCGTGGCGTCTTCCAAAGATGGCTCTATAGCGGCCAATTCCCCGGACCGGAGCTTCGCGCCTCCGAGGGAGAGCGCCTGCGCATTTCGGTAAAGAACAATCTCCCGGAAGGCACAACCATTCATTGGCACGGCGTCCCTTTGCGGAATGCGATGGATGGCGTGCCCGATATCACGCAGCCCGCTATTTCCACGGGCGAAACTTTTGTTTACGAATTTGACGCGTCCGCCTCGGGAACATTTTTTTATCATTCGCATTTCGGGCTTCAACCGAAAAGAGGGCCTGGTAGGCCCTCTGGCCGTCGAGGAGAGCAAGCCGCACGTTCAATACGATCGCGAATTCACGCTGGCCTTGAGCGATTTTCTACCCGGGCCGCCGGTCCCGCTGGGAATGTCCTGCGCTGGAGGCGATGGGATGCGCTTGATGCAGGTTCCGCCCTACGTGGCTCTGCTGATCAATGGCCGCCCGCCGGAAGCCCCCGCTGTCTTCGAGGTCAAGAATGGGGAAAGAGTTCGGATTCGCCTGATCAATATGTCGGGGACTTCCGTTTATCGCTTCGCGATTGGCAGCCATCCGTTCGCCGTGACTCATTCGGATGGCAGGCCCGTGGAACCCCTCACCGTGGACGCGGTGTATCTCGCCCCGGGCGAGAGGCATGACATTCTGCTCGAGGCCAGGAACCCCGGCTCGTGGCCGATTGCCGCTTCCGCGGATACCGACCTGCCGCCGGCGCGCGCCATCCTGCGCTACGCCGATTCGAGTGAAACCGCTCCCCGCGAAGGAAGGGCAGCACCATTCAGAAGGGCTCAGCTACCGGGTTCGTCCGATGTCCAGTCTACTGTTAGTTTCTGAGCAACTTCCTGAAGTCCGGCCCTTGCCCGTTCCTGGAGGTTCAGCTAGCCTAGAACTCCGGTGCCGAAAATCGCGCGCAAAAACGCTCTTGAGGTCTGTCTCCTCTCCCCGCACCCTCTGGTGCTGACCGAATTTGAACGTGTGCTCACCAATCCCGCGTTCCATCTGGTGTCGAGACATCTGGAGTCCTCGCTCGGGCCCGATCTGCGTCAATTGGAAGTTCCCGCGGCCTGTTTATATGTGGTGGACGCCCATGTGGCAAGACCGGCGGCCGGAGCGCTGCTTTCGAATATTCTGGAGCACCACCCCGAGGCGCGGATAATCATTGTGGCGGAAAAATTCGATCTCAACGAAAGCTATTCCCTCCTGCAGATGGGCGCCAAGGGACTGTTGACTTACGCAGAGGCCCGGGAACAACTCCCGCGCGCTTTGCCATTGGTCGCGGAAGGGGGATTTTGGGTTCCGCGCACAACCCTTTCGAGCTTCGTGGATTCTATATTGGCCGGCACACAATCACGCCGCTTGAAGGCGGAAAGCACGGCCTCGCTCAGCCGTCGCGAACAAGAAGTGCTCAATTGCCTACTGGAGAATCAGGCGAACAAGGAGATTGGCAACAACCTGAACATCTCCGAGCGTACCGTGAAATTCCATGTCTCGAATCTGCTCAGCAAGTTTGGGGTACGCCGGCGCGCCGATCTGATTTTGCTATGCTATCAGAGACGCACGACCACTCCTTGAAGTAGTATTAGGTTCGGGACCGCTACTGTGGAAGGACGTCCAGTGGGCAGCGCGCGATGTAGATCCTCCCTCCTGATTTCCCGCAATCACCGATGGCAGCAGTCGAGGGAAAAGTTTTCTTACCCAATCCGTATTTTGTTCGATATATTTGACGTTCTACGGTAACAGACACTACTTCTATGCCAACAGACCGCAGACCGGAATATTTTAAGGGATCGCAACTTCGCGTCGGGATCATCGGGTTGGGGTACGTCGGGCTGCCGCTCGCGCTCCGCTTCGCCGAAGCGGGACACCGGGTCACAGGCTTTGATACGGACCCGGCGAAAATCGAGAAGCTGAATCGCGGCCAGACCTATATTCAGCATATCCCGCAGAACAAGATTCAGCAGTTCGTGCAGTCCAAACATTTTGGCGCAACGGCGGACTTCACCCGCGTTGCCGAGTTGGATGCGGTGATCATCTGCGTGCCCACGCCGCTCGATCAGCGTCGCGAACCCGACCTGTCCTACGTGGAGAAGACGGCGCAATCCATCCGGCCTCACCTGCAGCGCGGGCAACTCGTGGTTCTCGAATCCACCACCTACCCCGGCACGACCGAAGAGCTCGTGCTGCCGATCCTCGAAGAATCGGGGCTGAAGTGCCCGATCGCCAATGGGCCGGACCACGAACAGATCGCCACCGATTTCTTTCTCGCGTTTTCGCCGGAGCGGGAAGATCCCGGCAACAAACAGTATGGCCTCGCGCAGATTCCCAAGGTCGTCGGCGGGGTCAATCCGCCGTCGGGACGCGCCGCGGTATCGTTGTATGCGCAGATCGTGGCGCGCGTGGTTCCCGTCGGTTCGACGCGCTCGGCGGAAATGACCAAGCTGCTCGAGAACATCTTCCGCTGCGTGAATATTGCGCTGGTGAACGAACTGAAGCTGCTCGGCCAGCGCATGGGAATTGACATCTGGGAAGTGATTGACGCGGCGGCGACGAAACCCTTCGGATTCATGCCGTTTTATCCCGGACCGGGCCTCGGCGGACACTGCATTCCCGTGGACCCGTTTTACCTGTCCTGGAAAGCGCGCGAATACGATTTCGCCACGCGCTTCATTGAACTCGCCGGGGAAGTGAACACCGCGATGCCCTACCACGTTGTGGAATCCGCCGCGGGAGCGATGAACGACCGGCAAAAAGCGGTCAAGGGTTCGCGGATTCTCGTTCTGGGTGTCGCCTACAAGAAAGATGTGGACGACATGCGCGAGTCGCCTTCGCTGAAAATTATCGAGCTGCTCGCGGCCCGCGGCGCGCGTGTGGACTATAACGACCCTTACTTTCCCGAAATTCCCAAGCTTCGGCATTACAACTTTCAGGGAATGAAGTCCGTTCCCTTGGACGCCAAAACGCTCGCCGGTTACGACTGCGTCCTGATCGCCACCGACCATTCCCAGTACGATTACAATCTGATTGTCGAATCATCCCAATTGATCGTGGATACACGCAACGCCACGCGGCGAATCGCCCGGCACCGGAATAAGATCGTTCCGGTGTAGCCCGCGCTATTTTTCCAGGTTTCGCCCGGGGGAAGAGCATCATCCCGGACGCATGCGTTAGGGCAGGTGCGCGAGTTCGATCCGGGCCGTGCCGAAGGGAATGATCGCCTCGACCAATACCGGCGTATGGGCCGCGTCACGCGCCATCCACACCCACAGCTTAGTGTCCGTGAGCTCCTGCCCATGATCGTAGAGCTTGATGGCTACGCGGAACGCCGGAAAATTTCCCGCCGGAACGGCGACGATTCCCTGCGGGGTATCCACTTGCGCGACAGCGTCATAGATTTTCCGCCCGTCGAATACCGGCGCGCGAAGTTCCGGCGTTTTTTGCCAGTCCGCGGCGCGCAGATTGTAGAGAAAACTGATGGCGTCACGCGTGCCCGGAGCGACGCGAACCGCCGTGACGTTCGCGGGCGCGGCCTCGGAATCCGAAGTCATCCGGTACATCGAGGTCTGATCTTTCCCCTGCTCGTGCAAATACATTTCGAATTGCAGGGAGAACAGATTGGCCGCGGAAGTATAGGAATCAAATTCGTCGTCAATCGCGAAAAGCATTCGCGTGGTGTCCATCGTGTGGGCCACGGCCCGGAAATGCCAAGCCGATTTGCCGAAGAAATTGCGCTGTTCCACGACGGCTGTCTCGATTTTTGCGGCGTTCACGCTGTACTTGGAAAAAAGAACCTGGTACTCGAGGGTCTCACCGGATTGGAAAGGAACTGGCGCGGGTTGCGCCGGTGCGTGAGCGGGCGATGCTTTCTTCGGCGGGGCCTTGTGCTTCGTGGTGTTTTGCGCCGATGCAAGAAGAGCGGCTAAAAGAACCACTCCGAGCAAGCTTGCCGCCGCGATCCACCGGCGGACACCGAATGTTGGGCGAACTGTCATAGGCAATCTCGGGAGCCGGTTGCAGCGGCTCGAATCTGCGCGATTGGCCTGGAGAATGACTTCACCACGCGGGCGCGCTATATTCAGGGTACAGAAAAATACGGCCGGATACCAGCTATGTTGACTCCGCAGCGGACACAAAACGGGACTCACTTGTCGCCCGCCGGCCCGTGGCGGCACTCACGAAAATCATCTCACGGAAGCAATTCAAGAAACGAGAGGAGAACTCGCCACTTATGCGTTATCTGGTGACCGGAGGAGCGGGATTCATCGGTTCCCATACGGTGGACGAATTGATTCGCCGGGGGCACGGCGTGCGAGTGCTCGATGATCTATCCTCCGGGAAACTCGATAATCTCACGCATGTGCGGAGGGACATTGACTTCATCCAGGATAGCGTGACGAATCAAGCGCGCCTTGCGGATGCTTGCCGTGGCGTTGATCGTGTGATTCACCTGGCCGCGCAAGTTTCCGTGCCGCGCTCGGTGAAGGACCCGCTCGAAACCCACCAGATCAACGGCACGGGAACGCTAAACGTGCTGCTCGCCGCGCGCGATGCGGGCGTGAAGCGCGTCGTGTTCGCCAGCTCCTGCGCCATCTACGGAAAAACCGATTTACTGCCCATCCCGGAACGCGCGCCCGGGGCTCCCATTTCTCCTTATGGCGTGTCAAAACTTCTGGGCGAGTGGTACGGCCGGGTTTTTCTGGATCTCTACGGTCTGGAATTTGTGGCGCTGCGGTATTTCAACGTCTTTGGCCCGCGCCAGGATCCGGGATCGCCCTATTCCGGCGTGCTGTCTCTCTTCAATACCGCCGTGCGGAACGGGACGCAGCCTACCGTTTATGGCGATGGCGAGCAATCCCGCGATTTCGTCTACGTTGGAAATGTGGCCGAAGCGAATTGCATCGCGTCGGAAGCGCCCAAGGCCCCGGGACACAGCATCAACATCGGGATGGGCGAGCGCACAACGCTGAATCAGACGCTTTCCCTGCTTGGAAAAATTACGGGACGCCCGCTCGCCGCAAAATATGCGCCCATTCGCGAAGGCGACATCCGCGATTCTCAGGCCGATATTTCTTCGGCGAAAACCCTGCTCGGCTATGACCCGAAAATCAGTTTTGAAGCGGGGCTGAAGAAGACGTGGGAGTGGTTCTCCGCGGGGGCCGCCTAACGCGGCCAGAAGCTATCGTGGCGGCGAAAAAAATAGTCCATTCCATCATTCCGAGCGAAGCGAGGAATCTCTCTTTCTTTTTCGCGCGATGCCACGGAACACGGAGGGATTCCTCGCTTCGCTCGGAATGACGCGAGTGCCGGGGGCCATTGTTTCAGGAGTCTCTATCGCCGGCGCGCGGCCGGTTTGGCGGTCAGGTGCGGAACGAGTTCCGTAAGATTGTTCACAAGGATGTCCGGCGGATATTCGGCCAGCCGGTGACTACCAAAACCGTAGGTCACGCCGCAGACCCAGGTTCCTGCATTGCGCGCGGTCATCACATCAATTTCTGAATCGCCCACAACCATCATCTGCTCGGGCGCCGCGCCGAATTCCCGCAGAATCGAATCCACGCCCATCGGATTGGGCTTTTTCCGTTCAAAGCTGTTGCCGCCGTAGACCAGGCGGAAATGATCCGCGAGGCCCAAGCCTTCGAGGATTCCGCGGCTGGCGCCGACTGGCTTGTTGGTCAGCACGGCCATCGGCATTCCGCTCAACGCGTCGAGCGTCTCGCGTACTCCGGGATATGGAGTTGTATGGTCCAGTTTGTGCACGGAATAATACCGGATGAAAAATTCGAGGCCGCGCTCGCACTCCTCCGCGGAAGCTCCGTCGCCGAGGGCCCGCGCAATCAGGCTGGGCGCGCCTGAGCCGACGTAACCGAAGATCGTCTCGTGCTCGAGCGGCTCACGGCCCATCTCCTCGAGGGCGGCGTTGACGGCCAGGGCCAGATCGAGCTTCGAGTCAATCAGCGTGCCGTCGAGATCAAAGATCAGCGCGCGCACGTCCGAAAAACGATCCGAGGATTCTTTCCTTGTTTCTGTTTTTTCCATAATGTTCGGCGATTCTTCTGTAAAATTTAATTGTAATATAGAGAGCTTCGTTTCCTTGAATGAAAGTGCTCATGTGTTTCGCGGGCGGCGAGGTCTTAAATAGTTTGATTCCCTGGAGGCAGTTCTCATGGCAGAGATTTTCCCGTTTCGGGCGTACCGGTATGACCCCGCACGCGTGAATCCCGCGGACGTTTTGACGCAACCCTACGACAAGATTACTCCGGGGATGGCCGAGCGGTACGCGGCGGCAAGTCCGTACAACCTGATTCCGGTGGAAAAGGGGAAGACGCTTCCCGGCGATACGCCCTTGAATAACGTGTACACGCGCGCGGAAAAGGCGCTCGCGGACTGGATCAGCGCGGGCGTCGTGGTTCCCGACCCGGAACCGTGCCTATACGCCTACTTCCAGGAGTATACGGTTCCGGGAACGAGTGAGCGGCGCGTCCGCAAGGGCTTCATCGCCGCCGGAAAGATCGAAGATTATTCCGCGGGCGTCATTTTCCGCCACGAGCAGACACTGTCCGGACCCAAGGCCGACCGCATGGAACTTTTGCGCCACACGCAAACGCATACGGGGCAGCTCTTCATGCTCTATCACGATCCGTCCGGGCGCGTGGATGCCATGCTCGACTCGGCAACGCACGGAAAGCCCGTGGTGGAAATTACCGACGAGTATGATGTGATTCATCGCTTGTGGCCCATTTCTCATCCGAAAACGATTTCCGCGATTCAGCGGGAGCTTGCCGATAAGAAACTCGTCATCGCTGATGGCCACCACCGCTACGAGACAGCGCTTGCGTACCGGGAGGAACGCCGGGCGAGCATAAGCGGCGTGGATCCGGGCGCGCCCTATGAGCGCGTGATGATGACGCTCGTGAACACTGCGGGATCCGGATTGACGATTCTTCCGACGCACCGTGTGGTTGCCAACGTGCCGGGCTTCTCGGTGGAGGGTTTTCGCGCGTCCCTTGCGGCGCTGTTTGACGCGCGCACTTTTGCATTTCACGGCGCGGCTGACCGCCCCAAGGTGTACGAAAAGTTTCGCAATGAATTGCGCCGCGGCCTCTCGCATCGCGCGATCGGCGTCTATGCAGGGGGTGGCGCGTTTCATATTTTCACGCTGAAAAAGGATGTGGATCTCGAGACCGCCCTGCCGGGCGTTTCACCCGCGCAACGGAACCTCGACGTCGTACTTCTCCACCGCCTTCTGCTCGAGCGCGGCTTGGGCATCACGCAGGATGCCGTGCGCACGGAAAAAAATCTCACTTACGAAAGAGAGATGGACACGGCGATTGCGGAAGTAGATCAGGGCCGGGCGCAAGCCGCGTTCCTGCTGAATGCGGTGAGCGTTGAAACCGTGACAGAGATGGCCATGAACGGCGAAGTGCTGCCGCAAAAGTCCACCGATTTTTTTCCGAAGCTGATGAGCGGAATTACGATGTACAGGATGCGGTGACGGGGAATTCAAAAAGATGCGTAAGAATTTTGCTTTCGGAGGCGGCAGCGCGGTACCGGCAACGGTACAGAAATCAAAAGGGACCGGCGGCCATATCCGGCGCCGATCCCTTTGTGATTGCGAGACTGCTCTTACTTCGAGAAGCTGGCGATGGCCGTGGCTTCCGTGGGAAACACTTCAAAGACGGTCAGCAACTTGGTGACCTGTAGGATCTCATGGAATTTCGAGCCCAAATGGCACAGCCTCAGGGAAGCGCCCTGCGACTTGGCGCTGGTGTGCGCGGCGACGAGCGTGCCCAGCCCGGAGCTGTCCACATAGCTGACGTTATCCATGTTGATGACGATCTTCTTGTGGCCGCCCGCAAGCAGGGACTTCACCTTTTCGCGCAAAGCGTTGCTCTCTTCTCCAAGGACCACGCGTCCCTCGAGAACTTCCACCGCTACTCCATCCACCACACGATCCGCAATTTTTAGCGCCACTGGCCTGCCTCCTGAAGAATTCTATTTTCCTGCCAACTGTTGGTATCCGCTCGCCCCGGCCGGTCTCAGTAATAATCCGAGCAGGATAGATAATAGCCGCACGCCTTGCAAACCATTTTGCACCGTTTGGATTCCAGGCGCTGAGAACAAACCGGGCAATAACTGATGGGGTGCTCCGCTGCTTGCTCCGGTTCGCTGGTTTTCGAGCTGTTCGGGTCCGTCAGCGATTTCTTTGTCAGCTCCACAACCCGACGGTTATAACACAAGCTTTCGGGAACGGGAAGGGCCGGGAGCGGGATGCGAGTCATCCCCCACGGAGTACGGCCTATTTCTCAGTTCGCGCGGGAAGCGGCATGTGATATCCGGCGTCTGCCGGCAAGCCGGCCCGCTCAAACTGGATCGTGGTGTGCGTGATGCGAAAATCGCTTTCCAACTTTTCGCGGATGGCCTGGAGAATCTTTTCGCTCTCGTCCATGTGCATGTCGGGAATACGCACGTGGCAGGAGAGGGCCACTAGACCCGTGCCGATCGTCCAAATGTGGATGTCGTGAACTTCCTGCACGCGGGGCACGGAGAGCATGGATCGCGCGACGGACTCGAGGCGAATCCCTTTTGGCAGGCCCTCCAGCAGGATGTTGCCCGCCTCGCGCAGCAAGCCGTTGGTGGACCACAGAACCATGGCGGCAATGGCCACGCCAATGACCGGATCGAGCCAGGCCGCTCCCGTCCACCGGATCGCGAACGCCCCGGCGAGAATCCCGATATTCGACAGGGCGTCGCCAAAATTGTGAAGCAAGAGGCTGCGCAGATTGATATCGCGCCGGCTTTTCACCAGGGCCAGTGTGATCCCACCATTGACCACCAGCGCCAGCACGGAGATGCGGATCATCCAGATCTCCTGCACGGCCACCGGGTGCCGGAAGCGCTCGAAGGCCTCGTAGAGCAGTCCCAACCCGACCAGAAAGAGCAGGATCGCGTTGATGAAGGCTGCCAGCACGCCCGCCCGCTGATATCCGTAGGTCCGCTCGTGATCGGCAGGCCGGATCGCCCAGCGTAGGGCCACCCAGGAAATCAACATCGTGGGAATGTCAGAGAGATTGTGAAGGGCGTCGCTGACCAGAGCGATGGAATGGCCGAAATACCCGCCGGCAATTTCCGCCGCCACTAGAAGAAGTGTCGCGGCAACGGCTCCGGCAAGCACTCCGCCGGCCGTCGGGCCTCCGGACTCGTGGACCTGCCCGGAGTCAGGCGAATGGCCGGGGGAGTGAGAATGGCCATGCGCGTGTACGTGCATCGGGCACATTGTACCGGGAGGTTGGGGCGGTTGGACAGGGATACGTTGGAATGTGGCCGAAGAGTGACGCGTTCCCTTCCCGCACACATCGGCCCGAAGATAATTGACTTGGCCACACGTGCTCCCTAGTATGAAAAATGCCGAAAGTTTAGAAACCAGTGCCATCCACACACTCCATCACGATTGAGCCAATGGCCAAACCAGCGCGAAAGATCGCGCGGGACCGCGGAGCGAGCCTGCGCTTCTGGGGCGTGCGCGGCTCGACGCCCACGGTGGACAAAGATACGTGGCGTTATGGCGGCAACACTGCCTGCGTAGAATTGATTACTCCGGCGGGCGCGCGCGTCATCCTGGATTGCGGCACAGGATTGAGAATGCTGGGGCGTCACCTTGATGCCACTCTCGAATCGGAAAGAATCGAATCGCACATCTTCGTCACGCACTACCACTGGGACCATATTCAGGGCCTGCCCTTCTTTTCTCCTTTGTATGAAGAACAGAATTTGCTGCATTTCTACAGTTTTCGTTCGGAGTATCTGGGCGCGGACAGCTTGAAGAGAGTCTTTGAAGCCCAGATGGCCTATCCGTATTTTCCGGTGAACCTCAGCGCCATGGCCGCGCAGCGGGAATTCACGGAAATGAATGGGGGAGCGGGCGTGCGTGTGCCGGGCGCGCGCGTGACGGCCCGATGGCTGCACCACCCACAGGGGTGCTTGGGTTTCCGGTTTGAGACCGACGCCGGCACCATCGTCTATGCCACCGACAACGAACCGGGCAATCCGCAACTCGATCAGAGCATGCGGGAACTTGCCGCGGGCGCGGACATTTTCATCAATGACGCACAATTTCGGCCGGAAGAACTGGCGACAACTCGTAAAGGCTGGGGTCATTCCTCGTGGCTGGAAGGCGTGAAGATCGCCCGTGAAGTGGGCGTCAAAAATCTTGTCCTGTTTCACCACGACCCGGATTCCGCGGACAAAGTTGTGGACTCCCTGCTTCGTGATGCGCGCGGACACTTTCCGAATGTCTGGGCGGCGGCGGAAGGCATGACCATGACGCTCGGCGACGAGCATCTCGACGTCGTAATGCCCTCCGTGCGGCAAGGACTCCGCCGGGATGCCAATTTCCGCGCGCGTGTCACGGGCCTGACCGATTCCGGGCACGTTTTTGAAGAGGAGACCGTAATCAGTGATTTGACGTTTCACGGAGCACTGATCCATCTGGGACATTGTCCAAAGCTGCAATCGGAACTTCAGGTCCAACTGGATAATCCCGGAATCGGCGGCACGTCCAATAGTCCGCTTCGCCTGCGCGGATATGTCGTGAGGATTGAACCGGACCCGGATAAGGAGCACACGGCGGTTGGAATTGTTTTCACGGAATAGCGATGACTACCAAAAAGGAAAGGCGCCGCTACACGAGAGTGGGAATCCCGAAAGGCGTGCTGGTCGCCTGGGAACACGAAGGGAAACGCACGGTATCCCGCATTACGATCCTCGCGCTCGGAGGACTGTTTATTACTAGTCCCGATCCGCCCCCGAACGGCAGCCACGTCCGCCTGATTTTTGAGATTCCGGGCGGCGAAGTTCGCGCGTACGCGGTCGTTCGGGATTGCCAGCCGGGCAAGGGGATGGGAATCGAGTTTCGCGTCATGGAGGAATCGTCCCGCAAACGCCTGCATGATCTGATGAAAGTGTTGACGCGGGTCTGACCCTGTGCGGAGAAGGGTGCGCGGCGCTCTTCAGCGCTGGGGAAAAACAGACGCCTCGAACATGTCCGCGCGTTCTTTGTGATGCGACGCCATCACCCGCCGCAAATCCGCCACCCACGGAAAGCATGCCCGGAAATTTCTCCCCTCATCCTCGACGTGCAGAAGAAACAGCCCGAGGATAATTTACTTTCGTCTTTTGTGAACGGGCGAGCGGGAAGTTCATCTAGAATGGGGCGCTGGGCAGATCGAGTTATAAACTTCCTTGTTTGAGGGGCAATCGCCGGAAATGAACATAGCCCGGACAAAAGTTGTTGTCGCAGTTCTAGCTGTGTTTCTGGTGTTCATTCAATTCGTTCAGCCCAGGCGAACCAACCCGTCTTCGATTGCTTCGCGCGGCATTTCGGCCCACGTGCAGATCCCCGAAAAGACAATAGCAACGCTAAGGAAAGGCTGCGGCGATTGCCACTCCAATCAAACCGTCTGGCCCTGGTACAGCCATGTGGCTCCTTTTTCCTGGATCGTGGTTGATGACGTGAAACAGGGACGCCGGCATTTAAATTTTGATGACTGGGAAGCGCAGGAGAATCCGAAGGAGGCGAACGAACACCTCGTGGACATCTGCAAAGAGATTCAGCAAAAGGGCATGCCGCCGTTTTCTTACAGTATCCTTCATCCGCAGTCCGGCTTGAGTGCGGAAGAGATCACAAGTGTGTGTTCGTGGTCAAAGTCGTTTCAGACCAGCGCCGGTGACGGCGCGGATGTCCACCCCTAATCGCATATTTTGTCGCAGAATACAGGAACAATTATTGAACATAAGAGAAACGATTTTCCGCCATTTAGAAATTCCCACAGGCAAACATCGCCCGACTGGTACCAGTACTATCGCCCCGGCCTCAAAGAACAAGTGATGATTCTGCAAGAGTTGTGTTCTGTCCAGGCGCAATATGCGCGCCATGTCTGCTTCCACCCAATCATTTCGCGTTTGGATATCGGTGTGCATTTCGTCCATAGCGTCCCAAATTGAAATTTGTCTTGTTTCGGCATTTCTGACCGCGGGGTTACACGTGAAAGCCACAACTGGCGACCGTTCCGGCGGCATTCCGCCTGAAATCGCTATTTTCGGACGGTCTGCCGCGATGCAGGCGGTGAAGCTGAAAATCGAAAAGGTCGCCTCTTCCGGAGTGCCGATCCTCATTCAAGGGGACAATGGCACGGGCAAGGGATTGCTGGCCAACTTCATTCACCAGATTTCGACGCCAGGGGAGACACCCTTCATAAAGGTAAATTGCGCCGCGATTCCGGGCGCGCTCTTGGAAAGCGAACTGTTCGGGTACGAAAAGGGAGCCTTTACCGGGGCGGTCGCAACGAAACCCGGCCGCGTGGAACTTGCCGATGGCGGGACGCTTTTTTTGGACGGGATTGATGAGATCGAAATGTCCTTGCAGGCCAAGCTCCTCCAGCTTCTTCAGGACGGTCAATACACCAGAATTGGCGGGCAGGAAGACCGCACTGTTTCCGTTCGCGTCATTTGCGCAACGCGCCAGCGGTTGGAAGAGGAAGTGTTAAAGGGCCGTTTCCGGCAAGATCTTCTCTATCGAATTAACGTCGTCTCGATCGAAATACCGCGATTACGGGAACGCGCCGAAGACATTCGGGATCTTGCCGCATATTTCCTCGAAAGCCACAGCAAACGGCACGATTCCCCCGCCAAACCCATTTCGCAACCGACCATGGCGCTCCTCGAGCGCCATCCTTGGCCGGGAAATATTCGCGAACTTGAAAACCTAATCGAGCGGTACGTGATCCTGGGCTCGGAGGATGCCATCTCCTCGGAATTACTTAAGCGAAACCATTTTTCCTCCGGTGAACTCCCGGAGCGCGGTACGCAAATCCATTTAAAAAAAATGACGCGCGAGGCGGTCCGGGATCTGGAGCGCAAGGTCATTTTGAATGTTCTGGAAGCAAATCATTGGAACCGGAAGCGAACCGCGAGCGCACTCAAAATCAGCTACAGGGCTTTGTTGTACAAGATCCGCCGGGCTGGTTTGCCGTCGAAACACGCGGTAAAGCAGGTTCCCCCTCCTCCTTCGCCGGAACACACTGTCGCATCGGTTAATTGAGGTTCAAGCCGATCCGGCTCGCCCTTTTGGAGACGCTCGAATCAAGAAAACTAGCCGACCTTCCGCGGTTTTGAACGAGCTAGAGAATTCCTAATTTAAGTATTTACATGTTTATGCGACGATCCTCCTGCTGGTCGGGAGGAGGCTTGCATGCAGGCGTATTCGCAGGATTTGCGAGAGCGGGTGTTGCGGGCGCTGGCTCGCGGGGATCGGCCGACCGAGATTGCCCGACGATTCGAGGTGAGCCGCGTCTGGGTCTATCAGGTGCGTGACCGGGAGCGCGAGACAGGAGTGCGCAGCAGTTTTCAGATCGGCGGCCATCGCCGTTCACGACTGGCGGAGGAAGAACAGGTGCTGCGCGCCTGGATCGCAGCCCAACCCAACCTGACCCTGGGCGAGTTGCGGCAGCGATTGGCGCAACAGGGCGTTTCGATCAAGATTGGCGCCCTGTGGCATCAGCTGAACCAATGGAATCTCACCTTTAAAAAAAACCTTGCACGCCGACGAGCAAGAGCGCGCCGACGTGCAGGTGGCGCGGCGCGCATGGAGTGAAGCGCAGTCCGGGATGGACATCGAAAAGCTCGTGTTTCTCGATGAAACCTGGACATTGACCAGCATGACGCGGCGCTATGGACGTGCCCCACGAGGGCAGCGCTGTATCGCTTCAGCCCCGCACGGCCATTGGAAAACCACCACCTTTGTGGCTGGCTTGCGCCACCATCGATTGACCGCGCCGATGGTCACCGACGGGCCGATGGATGGCGAGATGTTTCTTGCCTATATACGCCAATTTCTGTGCCCGACTCTCCGACCGGGAGACATCGTCATTCTCGACAATCTCAGTAGTCACAAGGTGGCAGGGGTCAAAGAGGCCATCGCCGCAGCGGGCGCGATGATGCTCTATCTGCCGCCTTATTCGTCCGACCTGAACCCATCGAAAAGCTCTTCGCCAAACTCAAGGCACTGCTCCGCAAAGCCGCCAAACGATCCATCGACGCCCTATGGAACAAGATCGGCGAACTGCTCAACACCCTCTCCTCAGCCGAATGCGCAAACTACTTTGCCTCTTCTGGATATGAATGCACTTACATTAGAACTGTTCTAAGGGGATGGGGAAATCCGTGCTGACCAAGACCACTGCGACGATGCGGTGATAATACTGAATATCGGTTTTCATCGCGCCGTTCACCTTGTGCGCAATCTCCCGCTCCATACAGGCATGGCAACAGCGGGCAAAGGAACTACAAATTTCAATTCCATCGACCGCCCCCACCAGCAACCCTCTGGATCAATTGGAGCGTAGAACTCCATTGCGTTTCAGGCGGCGAGCAATTTCACAACTCAGGGCCAACAGCAGTTCGGGAGATTGTCTTTGCAGCGCGTAGGCCAGAGTGTCGTCGCTGAGTGGTCCGATGCGTTTCGCCAGCGCCCCATGGCGGCATTCCGCCTCCATCTGAAGCAGGCTGGGAATCTGCACCGCCGCACCCAAGAAGACGGCGTCAAACACCTTTTTCCAAGAGTGCTGTGGAAACTGCCGTCCCTCGGGCAGAGCGCTCACCAAAGCAGAGAAGCCAAACACCTGATCGAGATACGCCTCCAACCGGTGGCGGGTCAACCTTTGCGATCCTTCCTTTCCTTGAGAAACCGTTGCAAGTTGACCTTGCAGATGGTAGCGGCGGCGAGATCAAAGCGTTGGCGCATCTCGATCTTTTGGCGCACCTTGTCAACCATTTCCGCCGGAATGTTGAAAGCTTTCGGCTGGCCGTCAATCAGCACGGAGATTTGATATTGGCAGTGCAGGCGTTTGCCGTCGGCGCAATGACAACCCGGTCGGCCGCAGGCGCGAGTGCGCTCGACAAACGACCCGGGCAGCATTTCGCGGA
>VFSW01001943.1_pt1 | contig 31341 bp, 26 predicted proteins | sample 5358111 | NCBI WGS metagenome assembly VFSW01 (sample SAMN11554181, study PRJNA540505) | mine drainage metagenome | isolation source: sediment from site ElyBrook_90M | place: USA: Ely Copper Mine, Vershire, VT | collected 2017 | reverse complement strand
CCCCAGGGCCCACCGCCCATCCACCACCAGGGAAGCACACCGGACCTTGCTATACCGCGTCCGCGCAGGGCGGAGATCAGAGTGGAAAGCACCATCAGGCCGATCATGCCCCCAAAAAATAGCAGCACGGGATTAAAGTGCAAATTCTGTGCCGGCCGTTCTTTGAAGCGGGCAAGAGTGGAGGGGTCCGCTGCAAGCGTTACATTGCGATCCTTGGCGATGATTTGGGCAACGCGCAGCGTGGCCACCAGTAGCGCCGCATTGTAATCCGATTTCCGCAACTGCGGAACCACCTCGCGGCCAATGTCGCCGACTTTGCCGTCCGGTAAGATGCCTTCCAGTCCGTATCCGACTTCAATGCGGTACTGACGATCCTGGATGGCGAGCAGTATCAGAACTCCCCGGTCATTCGATTTGCCTCCAACCCCCCATTGCGTGGCGAGTTGGACGGAGAAATCCTCGATGGTATCTCCGTCGAGAGACTGCACGGTGACTACGGCGATTTGTGCCTGGGCTTTGTGATCGATCTGCGAACACAGGGCATCGATCTCATTCACGGTCTGGCTGCTCAGAACGTGCGCAAAATCGTTGACGTAGTCGTGGGGACGAAGGTTCTGCCATTTCTCGGCGGCGGAAGGCGCATTCAAAAACACCAACAGGGCTATGCAGGCGGTTAGCAGAAAAAAGACCCGCAAAAGTGATACTACCTGTTGTTGTTTCCCCCCCCGGGATGAAGGAAAGACCATATGCAATATGTCCAGTCTTTAATGTGGATGGATTGCGGGCAAATTGCAAGCGCAACAAACCGGGGCGCTTTAAGATGTTAAGGAAGATTCCGGGCGGGCAGGCATTGCAACCTTTCGCACCGCCTTGACAACGCGCTCCAAATCTTCTGAGGTCAGCTCCGGATGGGCCGGGATTGAAACCACCGTCTCCGCCAGCCGGCAGCTCACCGGAAAATCAGCATCTTTGCCGTGTCCTTTGAATACCGGCTGGCGGTGAAGCGGCATGGGATAATGCACTGAGGTCTCAATGCCATGCTCAAGCATCCGGCGCTGAAAGTGGGAGCGCGTCATCCCCAGCGCCTCCAAATCGAGGCGCAGCGTGAAAAGGTTATAGCTATGGAAAAAGCCGCGCGGCGGACGGGGCAGGATGATGCCGCGCACTCCGGCCAGCCGGCCAGCCAGATAACGGGCATTCTCCCGGCGGCGGCGGATGGCTTGAGGGAGTCGATCGAGCTGCGCCAGACCGATGGCTGCAGCTACGTCGGTTAGGCGGTAATTAAACCCGATGCGTACGTGTTCGTAACGGCTTTTATCGCCCTGCGAGCGCAGCAGGCGCAACTCGCGGTCCAATTGCGCGTCCTGGGTTGTAATCATGCCGCCTTCGCCGGTGGTCATGTTTTTGGTGGGATAGAAGGAGTAGCACACTGCGTCGCGGAAGCTGCCGACGTCACGGCCTTCAAAACGTGCGCCGTGGGCCTGTGCGGCGTCCCAGATAATCCGCAGGCGGTGCTTGCGGGCGATAGCGCGAATTGGAGTGATGGCAGCCGGTTGGCCGTAAAGGTGGACGGGGGCAATCGCCCGGGTGCGTGCTGTGATGCGGCTGAGAATCGCGTTTGGGTCAATCGTGAAAGTGTCGGGGTCCACATCTGCGAATACCGGCTTTGCCCCCGCGGCCACCACCATGGAAGCCGTGGCAACAAAGGTGAAATCGGGCACAATCACCTCGTCGCCGGCCTTCACGAGCGCCAGATAGGCCAAATGCAACGCAGCGGTCCCCGAATTGACAGCAATAGCAAACCGCGCTCCGGCGGCCCTGGCAAATCGATTCTCAAATTCCTGGGTCAGCACGCCCGCCCGAAGCCGCCCGCTCTTCAGCACTTTTGTGACAGCAAGAATTTCTTCCTTACCCAGACGGACACTTGCGATAGGAACTGTGCGAATTTCCAACCTCCTCGCCAATAAAGATGAAGCGCTGGCCGTTAAGATTCTACCCCAGGTTTAGACTTGAAGAATAAGCCGAGACGTTTATGGGGCATTAGAGACTACCCCTCCGGCGCGGATTGGCGGCGTGGAGTTGGCTTGGCAGGAAGTAGCGTAAAAACGCGGACCGTAAAAGTGCATATTCGCAACGGGCAGAATCACGCGCAGTGCGAGCGATCCTTAGGACCTGCTCATTCGTCTGCTGTTTGACTGCGGTTATGAGCTAGCCCTGCCATCATGGCGAAGGCTTATAGCTTGACAAGAACGGGTGCGTCGTTTATCTTCAATATGATAGCGGTAATTTAAAAACTTGGCGTCCGACAGTAAGAGTAGTCCTGCAGCGAAGGTTCACAAATAACCTGCCGCGCGGCCGGCAGCCCGAGTTCGGGCGCCCCCTGAAGTCCTGATGTTTTACACATTCCAGGATAACTCCGATCCCAAAGCTCCACTAAAGACACCGGGAATAATCTAGGCATTGAGAACCACCAGCGAGGTAAACGAGGCAAGGCCATGAAATTTAGAATCAGATGGGCAAGCATCACAGTTCTGGTCTTAGGCGCTTTGTTGATTCTAAGGGTGCCCGCGTTTCCTCAGTCGGGCGACACCTCCGGTTCCTCCCAGGATTCGGCTGAACAACCCATTGAACCGGCATCCGACGCTGGCTCGACAGATGTAACTACCACAAAGGATGCCGTGACCGATTCGGACATTCCTGGAGGCGGTGAGATTGGCCCGGACTATATTATTGGCCCGGAAGATGTATTGACAATCGAAGTGCTTGAATTAAAGGAATTGAAGCAGACGGTACGGGTGGAGAACGACGGTACCATCTTAGTGAGGCTGTTAGGCCGTGTGAAGGCAGCAGGGCTTACAACAGCGCAGCTCAGAGACGAGTTGCAGAAATCATGGGGTAAGAAATACCTGCAGGATCCACAGGTAAGCATTTTTATACGCCAGTTTCATGCACGCCCGGTATCTGTGGTGGGTGCGGTATCAAAACCAGGGTTGTATCAATTGCCGGCCAAGCGGACCTTGCTGGAGGTACTGGCCATGGCAGGGGGTCTTGCGCAGCGGACGGATTCCGCCGCTGGCAGAACCTTGTACATAACACGTAAGGAAGGTTTTGGGAATCTACCCCCCGCCAAGGGAATGACCTTGGTATCACCTGACCGTGTTAAAATCGACATTCCGAGCCTTATGCAGGGGCAGGATAACTCTCTGAATATCCCGATTAAGCCCTACGACATCATCAGCGTTGACCGGGCCGGCGTGGTTTATGTCGTTGGAAATGTAAAGCGTGCAGGTGGCTTTACTCTTGCGGACAAGACTGAGATCAGCGTACTGCAAGCCCTGGCTTTGGCCGAGGGGCTGGCTCCTAATGCCAAGAAACACGCAGCGCAAATCATACATCGCACACCAGGCGGCGGCATTTCCCAAAAGCGAGTTGACTTGGGAAAGATTATGGACGGCAAGGCGCCTGACGTTGAAATGGCTGTTAATGACGTCCTTTTTGTGCCGAATAACAAGGCTCGGAGTACCGGTACAGAGGTTGCGCAGACGGTCATTTCCACTGTCAGCGGGCTGATCATTTTCCGTGGGCTTTGAGTTTGTTTTGCAGGGGAAAAGCTGTGGATGCAAGTTAGGAGCGTGATGGAAGATCAGGGGTTAATTCGCAGCAATCAATCCAGGCCGATTGCCCATTATGAGAATAGCAACGGTTCTTTGATTCGCGATCTGGATGTTGTAGAGGTTTCCCCGGAAGAAGTTCCACACCTGCTGGATTACTACGCCATCGTAATGAAGCGCCGGTGGGTGGTGTTCACTTGCTTGCTGGTAGTCTTTACCACGGCGGCGATTGCTACGTTCAAGCAGCGTCCTGTATTTAGAGGGCAAGTAACTGTCGAAATAGATCCGGAACCGCCAAGTGTCGTCAACTTTAAGGAAATTGTCAACATCAGCCCGGTGGATGTGGACAGTTATCGTGAGACACAGTATAAGATACTGGCTAGCCGCAGCTTGGCGGAACGCGTTATCAATGACTTGCAGCTCTACCATTTACCAGAATTTTACCGCAGCCGGTCGCTGTTTGGCCTGTTTCAGAGCAATCCTAAGCGCTTACCTTCGCCTTCGGATCCAACGCCGCCAGATTCCACGCTCGATTATTACCGCAACTCCGTAAAATACCTGGAAGACAACGTCAGCATTGAGCCAGTTCGTCGAAGTAATCTCGTCCACGTGTCTTTTGATTCGTACGATCCAAAACTGGCGGCGAGAGTTGCGAACCAATTGGCCGAAGACTACATCCAGATTACGCTCGATGCAAAATGGGATGAAACCAACGAAGCCTCGAAGTGGCTTTCAGGCCGCCTGGATGAGTTGAAAGGAAAACTAGAAAAATCAGACGATGCACTGCAGGCTTACGCGCAATCCCACTCGATATTGTTCATCAACGGTAAGAACGGCGATCAGAACACCGCAAATATGCGACTGGAGGAACTGCTCCAGGATCTGACCGACGCCCAGGCTGACAGAATCAAAATGCAGGCGCAATACAGTTTGGTGGAGAAGGGCAAACTGCAGGACCTGCCCGGTGTTTTAGACAACCGCCTGATTCAGAACCTTGAGGATCGCAAGGCCGGATTGGAGAAAGATTATGCAACGGTAACTGCCTTTGTGAAGCCTGATTATCCCAAGGCGCGGCAAGTGCAAAGGCAGATCGACGCTCTGCAAAAGCAAATCAACGAACAAAAGGCGGCCATCCTTCAAAACATTGCGGACAACTTTAAGGCCGCCAAGAATCGGGAAGACTATCTTCGCACCGCGGTTAATGACCAGAGGAAAGTGGTGGACGACATTAATCGGAAATCGATTCAGTACAACATTCTGAAGCGGGAAGCTGATTCTAATCGCCAGCTTTATGACGGCTTGCTGGAAAGGATGAAAGAGGCGCAGGTCAGTTCTACTTCCAGGGCAAGCAACATCCACATTGTGGATTCGGCCGAAGTGCCTGCCCACCCGGTAAAGCCGAGGGTGCCGTTGAATCTGGCTCTGGGAATTTTCCTCGGTGCGGGGTTGGGAATCGGTCTGGCGTTCTTCCAGGAGTACCTGGACAAGACGTTGAAAACGTCTGACGATGTGGAACGATTGTTGCGTTTGCCTTCGCTGGGGGTTCTGCCGCGTTATGCCATCCATTCGAACGGGAAGGACTCCAAGGAGTCTGTTGGCCTGGTTCCGGCGGGCAACAACGGCCATCAGGAATTGGCCCCGACAATCAGGACCGATGCGGAGTCGGTTGAAGCTTTCAGGTCCCTGCGTACCTCACTGCTGCTTTCTGCGAGCCCGGTACCAAAGTTATTGCTGGTAACAAGCGCCTTGCCGAGTGAAGGCAAGACAACTACGGCGATGAACCTGGGTGCTGCCCTGGCGGGGCTCGGCAACCGAGTTGTGATAGTGGATTGCGACATGCGGCGGCCTGCCTGCCATCGTGCCGCTGGCGTCGAGAACAAGCCTGGTTTCGTGCAGTGCCTGACGGGGCACGTTGACCTTTCAAAAGCCATTCTTAAAGTGCCTGGGGTTAACTCTCTCAGTGTGATTCCCTGCGGCCCGATTCCCCCCAACCCTGCTGAGGTTCTTTCGTCGCAACTGACCGGAGAGTTGCTGCACAAGCTAAAGGCTCAATTCGATTTTGTCCTTGTCGATTCACCTCCCATATTGAGCGTGGCCGATAGCAGAATTCTGGCCACAATGACGGATGCGGCTATCCTGGTTTCACGGGCCCACTCTACGCCATTTGATGTCGTTCGAAGGGCTCGCTCGCTCTTGTATGGCGCCGGGTCCCGAATTCTCGGAGTGGCTTTGAATGGCGTCGATTTCAAGCGTGAGGGGTATGGCTATATGGCGGGTGGCTACGGCACCACTTATGGCTACAGCTACACCGCAGCGCCCCATGCTCAAGGCGATACACCCCAGGCGCAGTAGATTTTCATCTTCCCGGTTTGTCATTTGGTAGATGGCTCAATCTTTCCGGAGAATCTGACGATGCATTTTGGGGTATTCTTATTCAATTGACCGAGTAAGTGTTTTGAACAGCCAGCCCGGGTAGCTCCACCCGAAAAAGGAAATACGAATCATATGGATATAGCGGTCATTGGCGCGGGCTACGTCGGTTTAACGACGGCCGCATGCTTTGCTGAGATCGGACACCATGTTGTGTGCGCCGAAAGCGATAGCCGGAAGCTATTTCTGCTTCAAGAAGGTGGAGTACCCTTTTACGAACCTCGACTGGAAAACATCATTCATCAGAATCGCGCCGCAGGCCGCCTGGAATATGCCTCTACAGATCATGCCATCGAGCGCGGCCGGGCAATCTTTATATGTGTTGGTACGCCCCCGTTGGAAAATGGCGAGGCGGATCTTTCCGCGATTGAGGGAGTGGCGCGCAGCATTGCGCAATTAGGCCGAGGCCATCGGCTGATAGTGGAGAAAAGCACAGTGCCCGTTCAAACCGGGCGCCAGCTTCAAAAGCATCTGGCCCTTTACAATAACGGCAATCTGGAGTGCGATGTTGTTTCAAACCCGGAATTTTTACGCGAAGGCAGCGCGGTGGAAGACTTTTTTCACCCTGATCGAATCGTGATTGGAGTCGAGAGCCAGCAGGCAGCAGACATGATGGAGGAGATTTACCGGCCTGTGCTTGAGCAAAGCTTTGTTTGCCCCGTGCACGAGAAGTGCGGCTCAAGGAAGCATGTGCCTTTCGTGGTTACCGACATCAACAGCGCAGAAATTGTGAAACACGCTTCGAATTCCTTCCTGGCTATGAAAATCTCATTCATCAATATGATTGCTGATCTTTGTGAGGCCGCAGGGGCCGATATCAGCCGTGTTGCGGAAGGGATTGGAATGGACCGCCGCATCGGCGCTGCCTTTTTGCGCCCCGGAATCGGGTTTGGCGGATTTTGCTTTCCCAAGGATCTGCAGGCCTTCGTGCGCATTGCTGAAAAGTTCGGGTGCGATTTTGCACTGTTGCGCGAAGTGGAAAAAATCAATTTAAAGCGCGTCACTCAGTTTGTGGAATTGGTGCGGCGAGAACTCTGGGTTCTTCGCGGCAAAAAGATTGGAGTCTGGGGTCTGGCATTTAAGCCCAACACCGATGACATTCGCTTTGCTCCTTCCATTGAAATCATCCGGCGCCTGCTTGCAGAGGGCGTGGTGATTCAGGCATACGACCCAGAAGCGACCAACACGGCAAAAGCCATCCTGCCTGGTATCAAATTCTGTCAGGACCCCTATCAGGCTGCGGAAGGCACTGACGCGGTTATACTGCTTACAGAATGGGATGAGTTTGATGCGGTGGATTTGACCAGGCTTCGGAGTTTGGTAGCCAGGCCACTGATTGTAGACGGCCGGAACGCGCTCCATCGCCAGGATGTGGAGTCTGCCGGGTTCCAGTACATATGTATCGGACGGAATGTTCAGGTGCCTGTTGAAACGGCGGTCCGCCAATAACTGGTTGGGGAGGAATGCGGTTGAGAGTTGTCATAACCGGTGGGGCTGGTTTTCTGGGTAGTCATCTTTGCGACAAACTTGTGCGCTTGGGGCACTCAGTGTGCTGTGTGGACAATTTAATAACGGGGAATGGCGCGAATATTCAGCACCTGCAGGGAAATACTGCGTTCGAATTCCTTTACCAGGATGTTTCAAATTATATTCACATTACCGGGCCCGTCGACGCAGTCATGCATTTTGCTTCTCCTGCAAGCCCCATCGACTACCATCGTCTTCAGATCCAAACTCTGAAGGTGGGCGCATTGGGTACTCACAACGCTTTGGGGCTGGCCAAGGCCAAGAAAGCCCGCTTCCTGTTGGCTAGCACTTCGGAGGTTTACGGAGACCCGTTGGTTAACCCGCAGCCCGAAACTTATTGGGGGAACGTAAACCCCGTCGGGCCTCGCGGCGTGTACGACGAAGCCAAACGATTTGCTGAAGCCATGACCCTTGCCTATCACCGCTGTCACGGTTTGGATACGCGAATAGTCCGCATTTTTAATACTTACGGACCTCGCATGCGGCCACATGACGGAAGGGTGGTTTCAAACTTTATTGTTCAGGCGTTGCAAGGCGAACCGCTTACTATTTATGGTGATGGCAGCCAGACGAGGAGTTTTTGCTACGTGAGCGACCTGGTAGAGGGGATCACGCGGCTCCTGCTGGCGGAGGCGCCTTCTGGTTCAGGTCAGGACCCGTACGATCTGAAAGAAATCCATGGTCCGGTAAATATCGGGAATCCCAATGAAATGACGGTGTTGGAGATCGCCAAGACGGTTCTGGCGTTGACGAAGAGTGCCAGCAAGATCGACTTCCAGCCGTTGCCTGTGGATGACCCCAAGGTTCGCTGTCCAGATATCACACGGGCGCGGCAACTTCTTGGCTGGCAACCTGAAGTTGGCTTGCATCACGGGCTGGCAGCGGCCATTGACTACTTTACGAAGCAGATCGCGGGCGCAGCGGAGGCTTCGGTTAGACCTGCAAAACAAGCTTGAGGTTTCAGATCGCAGGGATTCTGCATTGCCCGCCTCTCGAAAGGCATTGCTGACGCATAGGATTCGCATCTGCTCGTATTTCCATAGTCCAAAGCTTGAACTGACCGCTCCTGACAGGAAAGTAATCGTTGTTTTTGTTCGGGAATTGTGTTGGTTGAACACCGCAAGCCGGGTCTCGATGTCTTTGTTGTTACAGAGAGCCTTAAGTCAATGATTTCGGCTTAGTGCTTATAGCCAGACGTAAATCAATCGGGGGTGCGGATGAAGGGGATAGTTTTGGCGGGTGGATTAGGGTCGCGCTTATCGCCGCTCACCCGTGTGACTAACAAGCATCTTCTGCCCGTTTACAATCAGCCGATGGTTTTTTATCCGATTCAAGCGCTGGTCAACGCTGGGATTCGGGACATCCTTGTGGTTACAGGCGGGCAGAATGCCGGAGAATTTCTGCGACTGTTAGGTAACGGCAGGCACTTCGGTCTGAAGCATATCAATTATACGTACCAGGAAGGCGAAGGCGGCATTGCCGACGCGTTGCGCCTGGCGGAGTACTTTGCCGCCGAAGAAAAAGTATGTGTGGTGCTCGGCGACAACATTATCGAAACCAACATCGTCAGCGCGTGCAGGAAGTTCGAGCAGATGGGAAGCGGTGCGCACATACTTCTGAAACAGGTTGCCGACCCGGAGCGTTTTGGTGTTCCGGTTTTGAATGACGGTAAGATTATCGCTATCGAGGAAAAACCGAAGCAGCCCAAATCTCAGTTTGCTGTGATTGGCATCTACATGTACGACGGCACGGTTTTTCAGCGCATCCGCAAGCTGAAACCTTCGGCGCGCGGCGAGTTTGAAATCACCGACATCAACAATCAGTACATTGAAGAAGGATTGCTCACTTACAGCATTCTGGAGGGCTGGTGGACGGATGCCGGCACATTTGAATCGCTGCTGCGTGCGAGCAATCTGGTGGCAAGCGGGGGCGCCAACAAGCTTGACGGCGTCCCGCAAAACGAGACCGGCGAAAGGTAGGAACATAGAACGAACCGTCCCGCGATACGGCAATCGAAGGTTTGGTTGTGCGGAGAGACAAGCGCGCAAAATGCTCGAAGTGACCAGCACCGCGATTCCTGAAGTAAAGCTGATCGTTCCCGCCCGGCACAGCGATGCACGAGGTTTTTTTTCCGAGGTTTACAGTAAAAAGGCCTTCGAGGCGGCAGGATTAGGAATTGACTTTGTCCAGGATAATCATTCTTTTTCTGCGGAAAGGGGCGTCGTCCGCGGATTGCACTTCCAATCATCGCCCTACGCTCAGGACAAGCTGGTTCGGGTTACGCGGGGAGCAATCCTGGATGTGGCGGTCGACCTTAGGCGTGGATCGGCAACATTCAAGCGCCACGTTAAAGTAAGGCTTAGCGCCGAGGAGTGGAACCAGCTTTTCGTGCCCAAGGGTTTTGCCCACGGCTATTGCACCCTCGAAGCAAATACGGAAGTGCTTTATAAGGTCAGCGAGTACTACCATCCTGAGTGTGATCGCGGCATAGCCTGGAACGACCCGGAGCTGAATATCGCCTGGCCTTTTTCCCTAGAGGCCTCCATTCTTTCCCATAAGGATAGGGGGTTGCCGTTGCTTTCGGAAGCGGGCGAGCTTTTCAGTGTCTGACTTAATCCTTTGCAAGGATGACAAGAAATGAAGCTACTGGTAACAGGCGGCGCGGGTTTTATTGGTTCCAACTTTATCCAGTATTTTTTGAAAGCCCATCCACAAAGCGCCGTGGTTAACCTCGACAAGCTGACCTACGCAGGCAATCTTGAGAACCTCACCGAGGTGGAATCGAATCCCAATTATCGTTTTGTTCAGGGTGATATTTGCGACGCCACGCTGCTGGAAGGCCTGTTCAAAGATGGCTTTGACGCCGTCGTCCATTTTGCGGCGGAAACGCACGTAGACCGGAGCATCGCCAACGCCCGCGATTTTATTCAAACCAATGTGATGGGCACGTACTGCCTGTTGGAGGCCGCCCGGCAATGCCGCACCGCGCGTTTCCTCCACGTAAGCACGGATGAGGTGTACGGCAGCGTTGCCTCCCCCGCCTACTCCGACGAGGAATGGCCGCTGCGCCCGAACAGCCCCTACGCCGCCAGCAAAGCCTCTTCGGACCTGCTGGTGCGCAGCTACTGGCAAACCCACCGCTTTCCAGTTCTAATTACGCGCTGTTCAAACAACTACGGCCCGCGCCAGTTCCCCGAAAAACTCATCCCCTTGATGATTACCAACGCCCTGGAAGGTAAGCGGCTGCCGGTTTATGGAGACGGTCTTAACGAGCGCGATTGGATTTATGTGGAGGACCATTGCCGGGGCATCGACGCGGTGCTGCACTCGGGACGCGCGGGCGAAGTGTACAACATCGGCGCCGGGCAGCCTTCTTCGAATCTGGATATTATTCGGAGGCTGTTGAAGCTTCTGGGCAAATCGGAGGATCTGATTGAGTTCGTTACCGACCGTCCCGGGCATGACCGCCGTTACGCGGTGGATATCGCCAAGGCCAGAAAGCAGTTGCATTGGCAGCCGGCGGTTGACCTGGAGCAGGGGCTAGCCGGCACAATCAACTGGTACCTGGAGCATCCGGAGTGGGTGGCGCGCGCCAAGAGTGGTGATTACAAGGAGTATTACGAGCGCTTTTACACGAATCGGGATAAATCTCTCCGCGTTATCTGACTCGGCATGAAAGTTCTGGTGACAGGAAGCGCTGGAATGCTCGGCCAGGATCTGGTCTCCGTGCTCGGAAAAACCTGCGCCGTACAGCCGCATGCGCGCCGCGATGGCGATATCACTAACGTCGAGGCCATTCGCCGGCGCTTCCAGCAGGTGAGGCCGGACGTCGTAATCCACGCCGCCGCCTTTACCGCCGTAGACGAGTGTGAGCGCCAGCCCGAGCTGGCCATGCGGGTCAACGGCGAGGGCGCGCGCAACGTGGCTTTGGCTTGCGCCGAAATTGGCGCCGGCATGGTCTACATCAGCACGGACTACGTTTTTGACGGCGAAAAATCCGAGCCTTATGTGGAAAGCGACACGCCCAACCCCATCAACGTTTACGGCCAAAGCAAGCTGGCGGGTGAGCGGTACGTGGCAAATTCGGTTGAACCATATTGGATCGTCAGGATATCATGGCTATTTGGCAGGGGCGGTAAGAACTTTGTGGAAAGCATCCTGGCCCAGGCGCGGCGCGGCGGGCCGCTGCGGGTGGTAAGCGATCAGATTGGCGCGCCGACTTATACGGTTGATCTGGCGGGCAAAATTGGGCAGCTTATCCAAAGCCCGCATTACGGCATTTTTCATGTAACCAATCAGGGCTTTTGTTCCTGGTTCGATTTTGCGCGCGAGATTCTCCGCCAGGCGGGCCTCGAGAGTGTGCCTCTTTCGCCAATCGCTAGCAGCGAGAGCAAACGCCCCGCCCGCCGCCCTAAAAATTCTTGCCTTGCGCCCCGGCATTTGGAGGCATCAGGCCTCGGCCTCTTAACCCCATGGCAAGACGCCTTGGCCCGGTATCTAGTTCCAGCCATGATTACCAAGTCAATTTGAATGGCTCGAAACGCTCTATTTAAGGATGAAGACTCTGGGCGCCTATTCCAACTGACATGTACGAAGCGCCGGCGTTAGATTGCGAATGGTGATACTGAGTCGACTGCTCTCTCCGGAACAGAAATCCGTACGAGCAAAGCTGGTCAGAAACGTGCTATTTTCCGGACTCCGTACCGCGCTTCTCTGGCCGGTACCGTTCCTGCTGATTCCTTTCACCCTTGGGAAGGTGGGAACCGGTGGATACGGAACTTGGGCTATTTTCCTGACTGTCATCAACCTCACAGGTCTGGCCGACCTGGGCCTGGGAGGCACCCTTACGAAACAGGTCGCGGAACACTATGCGAATGACGATTTCGAGGCTCTAAGCCGGTTGCTAAACACCGCGTTCGTTCTTTACCTTGGCTTGGCCGTCGTTATCGTCGGCCTGCTCTGGTTTGGTTCTGGCCATTTGTTCTCCTGGATGTTTCGCGGATCCAGTTCAAGCCTTTCGGAACTGCTCCGGCTTTGGCGCTATATGCTCGTCATAGTCGCCCTTAACCTCGTGACCATGCCCTTCTACTCAGTTGTGACGGGGCTGCAACGGATGGATTTAACCACGATTTCCTCTGCGGTCTACACACTCGGCGGCGCACTGCTCACCGTTCTGTTTCTTGTCTCGGGCTGGGGGATTCGAGGCCTGCTGGCAGCGAATCTCCTAGCCACGCTCTTGGTGTTGGTGCTTTTTGCCTGGATGGTGCATCGATTGCTTCCGAGGCTGACTCTGAATCCCCTGCACTTTAGTTGGGCGGAGCTCAAAGAGGTGTTGAGTTTCAGCCTGAAGCTTTACGTTGTACAAACCACCATGGCCGTCCAGAACCAATTGGAGAAGTTGTACCTCGCCCGCTTCGTGGGTGTGGTCTCAGTCGGCTGGTACAATATAGCCAGTGACGTCGGCCTTAAGATTCGCCGTATCCCGGAGTTGCTCTTGGCGCCCGTGATGGCTGCTGCGTCCGAACTGGATGCGCGAGGGGAAGAAAAGAGGGTCGAAGAACTTTATCACCGGTTGCACAAGTATCTGGCGTTCACCGGCATTCCCCTGGCGACATATGTAGTCGCGGTGTCGGGTCGGTTCGTGGATCTGTGGCTGGGCCCTCAGCTCCACATGGTTGCATTTCCACTGACGGTGCTGGTGTGGGTGAACTTTTTGAACCTGACTACGGGTCCGGGGTTCCTCATCCTCGTGGGAAAAGGACTGTTGCGGCCTGCGGTCAACGCGACCCTCATTGACCTCATTCTCGTCGTGACCTTGAGCTTCGTGTTAATATACAGGTTCGGCTTTTCGGGCGCCGTGGTCGGTATCTTGATCGCTGTTGTTGTCGCGACGGTGTTGTTTTCTTACTGGTTTTATAGCATTACCGGATATCCGTTTGAAAGGGTCCTGCGAGAGGCCTACTTGAAGCCCATAGGGTGCTCACTTGCCGTTCTCGCGATTCTGATGTTGGTGGCGCCACCAAGCCATCTGGGTTGGGTTGGTCTGTCGGCCCACGCCATTGCCTTCGCCGTTTTTTATGCCTTGGGTCTCTTCTTGACACGTTTCTTTGACCTTTTCGACTTGGCGCAAGTCGAAGGCTTTCTGCCCATTGCTCGTTTGGCCAGGAAATTTATACCGTCCGGGTAACGGCGCTGCATCCATGGGTCGAGCCGTGGTGATGCCAAGTAGGCGTGCTGAATATCGCCCGAAGAATCATATGGAAGGCTTGCGTGCTATCCAAACTGATTTGTTTGGGCCGAACGCCGACCGACATTCTGGGCGCCACTGCCGGGATGACGCGGTCGCCCCGCTGCTCTTTTTAAGGGTGACCCTTGAGGCTGATCCGGGCGACCCGCCCACTAGGGATCGAAGTCTGGTCGAGTCATCCAACGGAGCAGACGCGGCTCGAAAGTGACCTTGGTAAGGAATGGAATTGACATGCCCACGCTCCAAACTAGTCCTGCGGCATCGTTCCTTTACAATTTCCTGCTCCGCCTTCATTGGTTTGGAAGGTATCCGTACGCATCGAAACTCTGGCATTCAGCATGGCAGGCGAGTTGCCAACGGCTCTCGGTGCCTGTGCGAACCACAATCCACGGGCGTGAAGTGATCGTGAATTATGGACACACCTACCCACTCACGTCCCGGAAGATTCGGACCTTCGACAATCCCGTAGTTGAGTTGGTGTTCCAAGTCAGCTCAGCGATCGGGCGGCCGATCTCGCTCGTCGACGTAGGCGCCAACATTGGAGACACTATCCTCGTGTTGGAAGCAAACTGCCCGGAAATGATCGACGAGTTTTTGTGTGTTGATGCCGATTCGGAGTTCTTTGGTTACCTCAAGAGCAACCTCGCTCACCTCAAGGGCGGAAAATTTCTATGTACTCTTCTATCAGCCTCGGACGGTGCGGAGCGGAGCTTGGTTCGCCATGTGCGGTCCACCGCCAGCGCCTGCGGAGGCGAGAATATAGCCGCGCAGACGTTGGATTCTGCCGTCGCGGCGTCTGGCCCTCAGCGTGTCGACGTGCTGAAGACTGATGTGGACGGGCTGGACGGAAAGGTGCTGCTGGGTTCAAGGCAGGTTCTCGCAAAGCATCAGCCGGCGGTCATTTTCGAATGGCATCCGTTGCTTTGTCGGGGTGCCTCCAACAACTGGACCGACCATTTTGATGCCTTGGAACAATGCGGCTATGAGCACTATATCTGGTATACCAAGTACGGGGAGTTCAGTCATTTTTCCGGTCGCGGTGAAAGAGCTAGCCTGGCGATGCTCGCCGACCTTTGCCTGCGCAGTGAGTTTTATCACGACTGGCACTACGATGTGATCGCTCTGCCCTCTAGGCATTTGTCATGCCAATTGGCGCTGGCCGAAATGGCATACGCGAGGAGGCGCAAGTCGGCTCATTAAAGTTGACCACGGCGATTTCGTCGCACAAGAGGAAGCGCGGGCAAGGGTGTGACGCCGCGAGGGGGTGAGGGGGCTGTTCGGCATTGAAGGGGCTCAGTCGCATCCTTGGCTACGAAGATTGCGGTATGGCACAACTTACCGACCGGAGGCGGCAAGCGCGCTCTCTATGACCATGTCCGGGTTTGGTAGACAGGGGACGCGCGGTCGAGGTTTGGTGTCCCCCACGGCAGATTGAACGTACTGCTATCTTGGTGAACTGGCGCCTGAGCATGTGGTTCCATTGTCCTGGCCGACTGACAGGCACTCAAAGGTCATTGCTGCCCTCCGCTACGGTGCCGGGCTGGGCAAAATCAGCGCGATGAATCATCACTGCCGTCAGTGTGCTGAGGAGATCAACCGGTTCGGGTTCGATCTGCTCTTTGTAAACTCCTGCATGTTTTTTTGGCGCCACCCGAGCCGCCCGCTCGCTGTCAGGCGTCCGCATTGAGTACTCCGGCGACGGAAACGGCTGGCTGGTTGTTGGAGGTGGGAACTGTGTCTTTAGATGAAATCGCAAAGCGAATGCCAATCGCGTCGCAAATATACCGATACACCCAAAGCCTCCTCCTGAAGCTGGATCAGGTACATCAAGCCTTGGATGATCTATATCAGATCGAGGCCCAGGAGTGCATTGGCCGCTTACTGGCTGACTGCAGGCACAGCGATCCCAGGAAGCTTAATAAATACGAATGGACGGTGTTCTCGCAGTCCGGCGAAGACGGCATCATTGCGGAGATTTTCAGGAGAATTGGAATTGCGCACAAGACGTTTGTCGAATTTGCCGCGGGCGATGGCGTTGAAAACAATACGGTGCACCTGCTCAATTCAGGTTGGAGGGGCGTCTGGATGGAGGCGCACGACGCCTTCGTGGATCAGATCGTTCAGAGACACTCGCGTAAGATTAACGAAGGTGCTCTCCGCTTTCGGCGGGAGTTCATCACCGCTGAGAACATCGAGTCTCTGCTCGAGTTGACAGACGTGCCTGAGGAGATTGATCTCCTCTCAATTGACATTGATCGGAACGATTACTGGGTGTGGAGCAAAATCACGCGCTGCCGCCCGAGAGTGGTTGTCATCGAGTACAATGCCGTCTTTCCGCCGGGATGCGAGTGGGTGATCGAATACGCCGCTGACGCAACTTGGGACGGAACCAGCAATTTCGGAGCGAGCCTCACCGCGCTGGAGATGATGGCGCTGCGCAAAGGATACAGGCTGGTAGGCTGTAATCTCGCCGGGGTGAACGCATTCTTCGTAAGGGAGGACCTTGTACAAGAAAGATTTTGCAGCCCGTTTACCGCGGAAAACCACTACGAGCCACCTCGGTATTACCTCACACGCCGCGTAGTTGGCCATCCCAGATCTGCAGCCCAGATCTGGCGCAAGCCCTTTATTATCGGCAAGCAACGCAGCGCGATCGATGGCTCGTCCCGCCATTCGACTGGGCCGCTCGCCGGCTCTAATCCGCAGCGTCTATAGTTTCGGCGTCCTGGGTGATTGGCGTTTCTGGATTGGGGCAAAAGAGGCTCTTAGTGTCGCGTCATGAAGATTGCGGTGTGGCACAACTTACCGAACGGAGGCGGCAAGCGCGCTCTCTATGACCATGTCCGGGGTTTGGTAGACAGGGGACACGCGGTTGAGGTTTGGTGTCCCCCCACAGCAGATCGAACGTACTGTTCTCTTGGTGAACTGGCAACTGAGCATGTGGTTCCATTGTCCTGGCCGATTGGCAGGCACTCAAAGATCATTGCTGCCCTCCGCTACGGCGCCGGGCTGGGCAAAATCAGCGCGATGAATCATCACTGCCGTCGGTGCGCCGAGGAGATCAACCGGATCGGGTTCGATCTGCTCTTTGTAAACTCCTGCATGTTTTTTGGCGCCGCCCCGATCGCCCGTTACGTGCGGATCCCTGCCGTTGCTTTTCTCCAAGAACCTTATCGGCTGCTCTATGAGGCCTTGCCCAGGTTACCGTGGCCGGCCCTCGACGCTGTTGAGGGTTGGTGGCGGTCAGCAAATTATGTACGCCGTCGGGTCGACGACTTGGTGCGGACCCGGGGATACCGGTTGCAGGCGCGCGAAGAATTGCGAAACGCGCGTTCATTTACTTCGATTCTGGTGAATTCCTACTTTAGCCGCGAGAGTTTTCTGAGGGCCTATGGAATAGATGCAAACGTCTGCTACCTAGGGGTTGACACAAAGCTGTTTGGAGACAAGAATGGGCTTCGAGAGAACTTCATTGTAGGAATCGGCTCGTTCACTCCTGCGAAGAATATCCAGTTTGTCATCCGGGCGCTTGTTCATCTAAAGCCTCCCCGCCCACGGTTAGTTTGGATCGGGAACTTCGCCCACGAAGCGTACTTAGAAGAATTGGCTCAACTGGCCAGGTCTGAGCACGTGGATTTTGAGACTAAATTACGGATTTCTGATGCGGAACTGGTCAGCCTTCTGAATCGCGCCAGAATGATGGCCTACGCCCCACGCCTAGAGCCATTTGGATATGCCCCTTTGGAGGCGAATGCCTGCGGCCTTCCGGTCGTCGCAGTAGCTGAGGGCGGAGTCAGAGAAACCGTTATCGATGGCGTTAACGGAATACTGGTGGAACACGACCCGCGAGCGATGGCTACGGCCATCCAGCGCTTGCTGGACGATCCGAAATATGCTTATCAATTGGGCGAGAACGGTCGCAGGCTCGTCGCCGAGCGATGGACCCTCAGGCATTCGGTTGACCGACTCGAAAGCGCGTTTGGAGAGGTGCTGCGACGAGCCGGTTCGACGCCCCAAGGGTGAAGTTCATGGTGGACGTATCGATCTGCATCCTGACACACAATCAGCCGGACCTGCTTCCAGGTTGCGTAGCCTCCTGCTATGCGGAGATTGAGCGAGAAGGCATGGCAGGAGAAATTATAGTCCTCGACAACGCCTCCGCCGATAAATACCCGCAAAAATTATCGGAAACTTTTCCAGGAATACGCATCATCCGTAATGAAGTTAACTTGGGATTTTCCGCCGCCAATAACCGTGGGATCCTGGCAAGCCACGGGAATCGGGTGCTCATACTGAACGATGACACAATCCTGCAACCCGGTTCACTCGGCCTCATGACAGCGGCCCTCGACCGCGATCCTACGATTGGCGCCATCGGCCCAAAACTTGTAAACGTTGATGGGTCGGCGCAGTTGGGTTTTACGAAAAGGAGATTTCCGACCGTCAAGGGGACATTAAGCGGCCTGCTTCCCATTGGTGATCTTTGCCTCCGAACAAGAATTGCGCGTCGCATCCTTACGGACTGGACGGAGATGGATGAGAGTGGAGAAACCGACTACGTGGCCGGAGCGTGCCTGCTTGCGCCGCGGAAAGCACTTGATTGTGTCGGGCTTTTCGACGAAGGGTTCAGGTTTTTTTTTGAGGACGCTGACCTCTGTTATCGGCTGAAGGAGCACGGCTGGAAGATTTATTACATATGCGAAGCTCGGGTGACACACTTCGGGTCGGCTTCATTTTCTAAGGCGCGGCAGACTGCTCAACTCTCTGTCTATTGGCAATCTTTTCTTCGCTTTTCGAGTAAGCACTGGTCTCCGCTTAGGCACGCTGCCCTAAGGATAGGCCTCTGGGCGGTGTTTCTCTTAAGGGCTCCTGCGATTATGTTTTATAAGATCTGCTTTACTGGCGTAAAATTTCGAGAAGGCGTTGAGTCAGCACACAACTCCGCCCGGGTTGCTTGGACTCTGCTTAGGTCATGAACAAGGTGTATGCCTCATGGATGTCGAGTTGCCGAATTAGGTCAAGCCGAGGAAAAGTTGGAAATGGATGGCGGTGGTAACTTGAGGCCTATCTACGATACTCAACATTGGAAGACCCGGGGCGTTGGGGAAAACCTCCTGGCCAGCGCGCCACCGGTGACGATTGTTTACGATGCCAGGCCCCTTCAGCCTGAGACGCGTCACTGGGGGCCGGGGGTTTTCCTTGCATCATTGCTCCCAAGGCTGGCAACTGACTTTTCTATGATCGGGTTGGCGCATCGCTTTCCCGCCCCTGAGGGCGTGAACTTGGAACCCTGGCCATCCCTCTCGAAGCTCAACCGACTGGTTTTTGAAGCCAGCCCTTGTTTTTCGAGGAAGCATGACATTTACTGGGGAACGAATCACTTTCTACCACAGCTATTGACCGCACCTGCCGTCGTTACGGTTCACGACATGCTACTTTTGAAATACGCAGATGGCCAAAGGTTCACGGGTCTTTTGGGCCGAAGATTGATAAGTTCAATTAAGCGAGCTGGCAGGATTGTGGCAGGTTCAAAGACCACGGCTGAAGACTTGACATCCCTTTTCCCAGAGGCGAAACCTAAGCTGGTTGTGGCACTCTTGGGCTTTTGTAGCACTTATTTAGATCCGAGCCGGCACCGGAATGATTTTCCCACACCGAGAGGCCCCTATGTAGTCATGCTGGGGGGTCATCGTCCTCGCAAAAATGTGGCATTCGCGAGCAATGTCGTTAGGAACTTCCTTGGGGAGAAACCCGGCTTGCGTCTTCTCATTACAGGAGATGTCCACCACTCGTTCCAATCGGCGATATTGGAGGCAGGGGACAGCGTTACACCGGTTGGTGTTTTGTCAAGGGAACACCTGGGTGCCGTCCTGCGCAGTGCCCTGGCTCTTTTGTTTCCTTCCCAGTACGAGGGCTTTGGTTTTCCTATGCTGGAGGCTATGGCATCGGACTGCCCTGTGCTAGCACTCGATACGCCAATCTGTCGGGAGATTGGAGGGGAAGCCGCATGGTTCCTTCCCGAAAAGGGAGAGGAGTGGGTCCAGGCGATACGGCATTTGTCCGCCTCCGATTCACTTAGGCAAGAAATGGTGGCGCGGGGAAGGGCTAACCTCGCTCGGTTTTCCTGGGAGCGCACCGCCGCCATTTACCGGGACGTATTTCGAGAGGTCTCACGATGAAGCTGTCCCTGGTCATGGCGACTGTCGAACGCACTGAAGAAATAGGCCGCTTCCTGGAGGGATTGGCATACCAAGGCCAACCGGAACTTGAGCTCATAGTTGTTGACCAGAACCCTGATGAAAGGCTGGTGCCTGTTCTTAGGCGATACGACGGAGTTTTTGAAATTGTGCACCTGAAATCGGGGCCGGGACTTTCACGTGCGCGCAACGTTGGGCTAGACCGTGTCAGCGGGGAATTCGTTGGATTCCCAGACGATGATTGCTGGTACCCGCCTAAATTAGTGAATCACTTGCTTTGTTGGTTTAATGAGCATGAGGACTTTGACGGCCTGGCCGTAACTTCTCGTGACACACAAGGCCGGTTTTCAAACTTACATTGGGATCGCGAACCGGGAGTCATCAACCAAAGCAACCTGATGCGACGCGCGATCTCTTATTCGCTCTTTCTGCGCCGCGAGGTTGTAATGGCAGTAGGGAATTTCGACATCCAACTCGGCGTGGGATCGGGAACACCCTGGGGGTCTGGTGAGGAAAGCGATTACCTACTGCGCGCCCTGAATCTCGGCTTCCGCTTGTATTATGAGCCGTCCTTAGCGGTCCTGCACAATCAGCCAAGATTTGGGAAGGGCGCGGCGGCAAGGGGTTATTCCTACGGGCGGGGATTCGGCCGTGTCCAGCGGAGGCATCATTACCCACTTTGGGTCGCTGCATACTACTGGGCTAGATCAACAGCAGGTATGCTGCTATCGCTGGCGAGTCTGGATTTCACCAGGGCTGAGTTCTACTGGGGGACACTAAGGGGAAGAATCAGGGGGTGGATTGCAGAATGAAACCCGCCCGCCCTTTTTATGCGTTGGCGATAATCTTGATTCCTTTAAGCTTCGGCGTAAAGGAAATGATTGACCTCAAATACTGGCTGGACCCTACCTTGGTTCTGTGTCTTCTCGTTTTTCTGCTCTGGCCTACTCCTCCAGTACCAATCATAAGTATTGCCGTTGTCGCATTCGCTGTGCTCAGCGCCTATATTGGTACATTGTATCTGCCACCTGTCTACTCGGATGTCGTATCCCTTTACCATATTTTCAAAGAGCCCTTGCGCCTTTCACTGGTCATGGTGCTCTTCTGGACGACAATCCGCTTCCTAAAGGAGGACAGACGATTTGTCATGCGATGGATCTCTATCGGCGCGATCGCACAGTGCATCGTTGCTCTGTACTTAATCCTTGCGGTTTCAACCAAAGTTCCTTACCCGGATTTCTTGAAAACTTTTGTCAAGATGCATACTCTTGCCCAGTGGGTGACATTGGGCGGAGTCGATGTGCCTAGGGCATGCGGGACTTTTTTTGAATCGCCTCCCTTTGGCCTTTTCATGTTTTCGTCTTTTCTGTTGCTCTACCTGGAATCCTCCAGCAGTTCCGCGACGCATGACCGGCTGCGATCATGGGGTCTGGGGTGTTCAATTCTTGGGACCATTGGGTCCCTTTCAGGCCAAGTACTACTCGGTTTCCTGCCCTTGGTGATGGGTGGTATTCTTTCAGCAAAAAGGGGAAGTCGGGCAGCCCGCGTGATCCTTGCATTGATTGTACTGATGGCAATTCCATTCCTTGGCGCCTATATCATGGAAAAGGCAGATACAGGGTACCGCCTTGCATCGGCCGAGTACAATCCGATAGGCAGCAATGGGGAGAGAATATTTCATGCCCGATTTGCAGAGAACCTGCTGCAAGAAAACCCATGGGCTTGGTTGACCGGCTTGGGTCCCGGGAGGTACGGCGAATACGCCAAGCAAACAGGTTTGTTCCCTGACTCTGTCACTCCCCAGATCACACCGGTCGCGTGGCTATGCGGGTACGGCATTCCAGGAACTCTATTGATCATTGGCTGGCTCTTCCTGATCAGCAAAAATGCTGTAAAGGCCTTTGGTTTCATCGCAGGCATGAGCGCCATAAGCGGAATATTACTCGCAAACATGTTTCAGGCAAACTGGAAGTCTGAATCCTTCGTGGTTGCTCTAGCTTACCTTTATGCGAGCCCCCTTCTTAAAAAAAAGGTTTCAAGCAGGAAGGTGCTGGATTCGTTTCGAGCCGTGACGGACCGATCCCGGCTTGAAAGTGTTATTCGGAACTGAAGGTGCGTTTTGCACGCCTGATCGCGAAGGCCACTAGGGACGATAGAGGGGTTAAAGGCTTGAGTTATAATCCGTAGAGAAATAAATGGTAGTTCGTTGTTAACCCGAGAAGCGGAAAAGCGCTGCGACAAAAGTAGGTTGCAGCTTTGTCAATCTCTTAAATTGAGAACCTGATTTGATCAGCCTTTGAGATTGTGCAGGAAGGTCGGAATTGGGTTTGGGAGCGACAACATGCCGAAGCAGACCAAGATTGAGCATCGTTCCGCGCCGTTGCGAATTCCAAGTTTATCACTTCTTTTGCTCCTCCTGCCGGTCGCGCAATCAGGACAGACACCTGCCCCTGGAGTTTTCTCCAAAGGCGGCGGTGATAAACCCGGACGTTGGGTCACACGCACGAATGCCGCCGGACCCGCTGGCCAGGCGGCAAACTCTTCTAAGAGTTCCAACAATTTAGGCAGTTTGGTGTTCAATGTTAGAGATTTTGGCGCTAAGGGCGACGGACTGGCGGACGATACCTCAGCGATCCGGTCAGCGCTAATTGCAGCTCAGCGCGAAGGGAATTGGCGACAAGGGAACACGGGCGCGATGGTCTTCTTTCCCCACGGTGAATATGTAATTTCATCGAAAATCACAACAGCGCCCGCCCCAAATGGCACAGGGAGCATTTTATGGGGCGAAGGTGCACAGTCTACTCGAATTGACTGCAAGATGGCGAGTGGCACGTGCATTGATTTCTCTAACAGCACCTTATGGGGCTTCTCACCTGGAATTAGAGGGATTGACATCGAAGGACCGGGATCAGCGTCGAGAACCGTGTGCGTTAGCTTAAGTGATTCGAACTTTGGAGCGTGGGGACTGCACTTCTCTGGATTTCGAATAAACAATTGTGGCGTTGCTTTACTATTTCACGGTAACAACAACTTCAACACCTTTGACAATTTCGAGATACAGAGGAATGGGCAAGCGATTGTTGTTGCAGATGGCATCTCAAATTCAGGTGAATACGAATCCTTCTATAATGGAGTAATAGCTAACGGAAGTTTACGTAATGATGTTTTTCTCCAAACAGGACCGCTTGGGGAATTTAACTTTTTTTCGGTCTCATTCGATTCTGTCCAGGTAACAATTACGAACGGAGCTCAATTTCACTGCTTCGCTTGCCATTTTGAGGATCCCTCTAATCCTAATGGATATTCACCATGGTTGCGGATCACGGGTACACATGCCTACTCGCAAATCGGGCTAGATGACTGCACTTTCATTGAGGAACGGCCGAACTATACGCCAGCAAAAATCACCGCCAGCTCTGGAATGGTATCTATACATAACCTGCATTATGAAGCCGCGACCCTGAGCACCCAGCATTTTGTGGAACTTACCGGCAAGGCCAAACTAAAGGCCGACTATGCGTCTATATTTTACGCACACGACTGGGTTGAGAATGAGGGAAGTGGCCCCGTAAGTCTGCCTGAGCTGGGTGCAACCACAGGCTTGATTGGGGGATCGCGATTGGAAGCAGGGATCTGTATTACGAAGGCTGTGTCCATTCCCGGGGCCAGCGCTGCTGTCGCTTCCGGCGCGACAATTCGCGTGACCCCCAATAAGTTTCCGGGCACTGGCTTCGATTGGGGCCGGGCCTACATGAGCTCTAATGATACTGTAACAGTACAGTTGTGCGCCGACAGTCAAGGGACACCTTCCGCTTCAACATACAACGTGACCGTAGGCAAGTGATTAACCATGGGCAAAGTGCGGCCGGAACGCTGGCCCGAGACGATCAAAGCCTAATCTGTCAAATTACATGTCTTCTCACCTCGGCCATCTGCGCGTGGCGATAGTCCATTACTGGTTTGTGAATCGCCGTGGCGGTGAGCGGGTGGTTGAAGCGCTGGCGGAGATATTCCCGCAGGCGGACTTGTTTACGCTGGTGCTGGACAGGGCTGCCCTGTCGCCGGCTCTGGCGTCCCGAAAGTTCACAACTTCATTTCTTCAAAAATTGCCTGGCGCTACGCGACACTACAAAAAACTACTGCCGCTGTTTCCGCTGGCCTTGGAGCAATTCCAACTGGGTGAATACGACCTGGTCATAAGCTCGGAGTCTGGTCCGGCCAAAGGTGTCATCACTTCGCCTCGCACCTGTCACATCTGCTACTGCCATTCGCCCATGCGTTATTTGTGGGACATGTCTCACGCCTACCTGGCTGGTACAAACCCTCTTCTGCGTCCGTTCGTCGCTCTGGGCACGCATTACGTTCGCCTTTGGGACCTGGCCACGGCGTCGCGTGTAGATCACTTTATTGCGAACTCGCATTTCGTGGCCTCGCGCATCCGCAAGTATTACCGGCGTGAAGCTCGGGTAATCTATCCTCCGGTTTCAACCTCAAATGGTTACATCGCCGACCAGATCGAGGACTTCTACCTGGTTGTCAGCCCTCTGGTAGCGTACAAACGCGTGGATTTGGCCATCGAGGTCTGCAATCGCCTTGGCCGCCCGCTGCGTGTGATTGGAACCGGCGAAGAGTTCAAGCGTCTTCGCCGCTTGGCAGGGCCGACTGTGAAGATGATGGGGCACACGCCGATTGAGACGCTCCGCGAGAATTACGCGGAATGCCGCGCTTTGCTTTTCCCTGGCGAAGAGGACTTCGGATTGGTTCCCGTGGAAGCACAATCTTACGGCCGTCCGGTGATTGCCTACGGGCGGGGCGGGGCGCTGGAGACGGTGGCGGGCGTATACCCCAGCGAGGCTTTCGATCCGCAGCGGTGCACGGGCATTTTCTTCCGCGAGCAATCGGTTGAATCCCTGGCAGAGGCGATTAGAGCTTTCGAGGCCGTTGAGTCCAAGTTCTCCCCGCCCTTCATCCGGTCGCAGACGGAGCGCTTTGACATTGCGCGCTTCAAGAAGGAATTAAGCGACTTTGTGGCGGAAAAAATCGGTCAATTCCGAGGAGCCTGATTCTGGCCACTGTCGCAGGAAAGCTTTCTGACCCTTCTTGAGCCTCGCACCTCACGGCGCCAGCGTGCCCCTGGCTCGCAGTGCGTAAGCGCGCCATGCCTTCACCAGCCCGCGCCTTTCCATGCAAAAACCGCGTCCTCACTCGCCAGGCCAGGTCTGCGAAGCACTCGCGCCCATCGAAACATTCCGGCCGAGGGCAGTCTGCTCAATTGGGCTTCTTAAAGACCATGAAATAGAATTCCTTGTTTTCGTCGGGCTGGGTAAAGCCGGGCTCATCGTGCAGGTAAACAAAGCCTGCCGCGGTGGCTTCGCTGCGCTCCAAAGCCTCCGGCATGCGATGCATTTCGTAGTAGTAGCTGCGCGGCTCGCCGGGCGCTGCCTTGCCATCGATCAGGGCAAACGTTCCGCCCGGCTTCAGCGCTGCCTGTATGTGCTGCAGCATCTCGCTGTGCTGGCGCCATTCGTGGTAGGTGTTCATGGCGAACACAACGTCCAGCGCGGCCGCAGGCAGGTGAGGGTCATCAGGCGCGCCCACCACGGTCACGATCTGTGGCATATGCTCGCTGGTGGCGCGCTGTTTTAGTTCACTCAGAAGGCGGCTCCTCAGGTCTACGGCATAAACCTTCCCTGTTGGTCCCACACGCCGGGCGAGGCGGCGGGTAAAATATCCCTTGCCGCAACCTACATCAGCCACCACGTCGCCGGTTCGAACTCCCAGTTCGTCCAACACCTGCGCGGGATGCTGCCAGGCATCGCGCGCGGCGCCGCTGTTTTGCGGCCATAACAGTCGCGGTGCAAAGCTTGCGGCCAGGGCAATGGCCAGCACGGCCGAGGCAATTGCCAGCCGTCCTCGACTGGAAAGCGGTCCAGGCATCGGTTTACGGAAGGAAGGGGTAAGTCTCATCATTTTCCCTGCGTGGCGGCAATATCAGGCTGGCTCAGCGCCCGCGTCCCACGCGCTTGGCGGAGCCTGCCGATTTTCCTTGTGGGGCGGGCCTTGGAGCGGAGGCGCGCGAGGCTGGCGGCTTAGCCTTTGCCACGCCCGGCTTTCGGGTTTTAGCCTTGGTTGAAGGCTCCTTCGCAGCGGCTTTGGGGGTGGGCAACTCCGGTGGGGGCTCCGGAATGCCGGCTAATTGGCGCAGAGTTGCGATAAGTTGCGCCTGCGAGTGGATTTTGCCGTCGAGCTGCATGAGGAATACCTGGTGAAGAACGCTCTCAAATTTTTGGCCTGGCTCAAGGCCCAAAGCCAGCAATTCGGTGCGGGGCGCGCCAGCCTTGGTCTGGGGGTACTTCTGAACAAAATTCTTGATCCGATTTTGCACTTTCGTCTGTGGGTAATTCACCAGAACAAAAAGCAGCAACGGCTGCGGCACTTTCTCCAGCAATTTGTAGACAAAACTCGGGGTTTCCGCCTTGCTGCTGGCCAGATCTCGAACCAGCTTTTTTGCGTCGGGGGTGAGCGCGGCCGCGGCTTTTGCCATCTTAGGATCGCCCAGAATGGTTTTAGCCAGCTTGGCCTGCAAGGGTCCGGGCAGCTTTTGCACCAGCTCATGAAAATTGACCAGAAAGGGGTCTACTCCTGGCAAAGTGCGGCAGGCGTTGCGAACTTTTTCCAGGCGATCAAAGGGGATGCGCGCGGCCGTCAAGTGGCCGTCCAGGCCAGCCAGCAGCCCCTGGTCGGCAAAAAGCTTCAGTGCCTTTCCCGGGTTTTCCTCTTCAAGAACGGCCCGCAATTCGCGGCCTCGAGCTGCCGCGTCCAAATTCTCCCAGGCATGCTGCTCTACGCTTAGCTCAAACCATGCCTGAGTGCGCTGCTCGGGTTTGTACTCCAACCGTGAGCCGAGCCGCAGCAGGCGGAAAATGCGGCTAGGATCTTCAATAAAGCTGCGGCTGTGCAGAGCGCGCAGCTCACGGCGTTCAATGTCAGCCGCGCCGTTCGTTGGGTCCAGCAGCAGGCCGCGTGAATTGGGATGCAGCGACACCGCCATGGCGTTTACGGAAAAGTCGCGGCCCCGCAAATCCTCAAATATTGATGCGCGCTTAACCTCCGGCTCGCGGCCGGCCCTGGCGGCGGCAGCCACCTGGCACAACCGGATGGAGGCACGCACACCTGCTGCCAGGCGAATTTCCGCATGCTGGCGGTGAAGGTCAAAATCCAGGCGCTCAACTTTCAAGGGTTCCAGTTCCACGCCGTGACGCAGAGCAGGATGAGGAGGAGTTTTGGAGGGCGTGCGGCTTTCCAAATGGCGCAGAATATGCTGCAGGTTGCCGTCCACAGCAAAATCCAGGTCGTGGATAGAGCCCTGGCCGGAGGTCAGCTCCCGCACCGCTCCGCCTACCAGATAAAGATTGGCTCCCTGGCTGGCGGCAATGCGGCTTAAGTGATTCAAGAATTGGAACTGCTCCGCCGAAAGGCGGATTTCCATCAGGAAGTTGTAATCGCTCATACCCATATGGGGCCGCAGCCTGCCGCAAGCGCTGCGCAACGCCCCTTAAGCCCTTGGATGGTGCTGATCGTAAACCTGCTTCAACCGCTGACTCAAAACGTGCGTGTAAACTTGTGTTGTCGATATGTCGCTATGGCCGAGCATCAATTGAATTGACCTCAGGTCGGCGCCGCGTTCGAGCAAATGGGTGGCAAAAGAGTGCCGCACCAAGTGCGGGCTAAGAGGGGTGGAAATAGCAGCCCGCCTGCCGTAATCCGAAATGATTTTCCAAAATCCAACCCTCGAAAGGCGCCCTCCCCTGTGGTTAAGGAAAAGGTAAGGCGATTGCCTTTGCCGGGCCATTTGCGGCCTACCCAAAGTGACGTAATGTTGAACGGCTCTTAGCGCTGCCTGCCCCACCGGAATCACTCGCTCTTTGCTGCCTTTACCCAGGCAGCGAATAATGCCATACTTTTCGTCCAGATCGGCCATGCGCACGCTGATTAGCTCTGATACGCGCATCCCGGTTGCGTAAAGCAGTTCCAACATCGCTTTATCGCGAAGGCCGGATGGGGTGCTAAGAAGAGGTTGCTGCAAAAGCCTCTCAACCTCATCGGGCGAAAGAAATTTGGGCAGAGTGCGACCCAGGCGCGGCGCTCCCACTTCCGTTGTTACGTCGGAGCTTACCAACCCTTCCTTTAACAGAAACTTGTAGTATCCCCTCAGCGCTGCGAGGTGGCGGGCCACTGACCGGGCGCTAAGAGGGCGTTGCCGCAGCCAAGCCAGAAAGTTGCGAACCTCGTCGCGAGTGAAATGGTTTAGGTCCAGCTTTTTCTGCTGAAGATATTGCAGGAAGGATTGAAGATCGCGTTGATAGCTGTTAATGCTATTGGGCGCCATGCCCTTTTCAACACGCAGAAAATCCAAATAGAGAATCAGTTCACGGCAGGGAGCCCCTGGTTGGGGCATGGAAATGGCCGGGTTGCCTTCAGAAGCCGTCAGCGGTCCGGCGAAATTTCTGCAACTATTTGATTCAAATGTGGCTATCTTGGGGTGTGGCATCAATAGCCTCAGCTTGACCGCAGCACCCGGGCCTTGTGGCGCCCCTTGGCGCCTCGAGCTGTTCGCCTCCTCAATCAAGTGCGGGAGCGCTCATCCCTGCGCCCTTTCGCAGCATGACGCCTGCTTCCAGCGGCGAACCGCACCGGCTGCCTGGAACCCGTGCATTACCGCTAGCGGGATACTAACATAGTCCCGTGATGAATGCAAAGTCCCATGTTGCATCATGTTAGCGTAATAAGGGGGTCTGATTCGACAGTAAATCTCTGATGAGATTCCGGAAATATGCAATTTGTAAGTCTTTGAAAGCAATGGGGAAATTGGTTGCGCGGTTGCAGTTCCCATCTGCCCAATGCCGTGTATTCGGTCAAACCTTTGCGAAGCATCGGGCCTGGTGGAGGATAATCCAAATGATTAGCATCATAATTCCGGTATATAACGAAGAAGCCATAATCAAGCAAACATTATCCGGCCTGGCAGCTTTGGCTGGGAACTTCGAAGTCATCGTAGTGGATGGCCAGAGTTCCGATTCTACGCGGCGGCGGGTGAACGAGATGGCGGGCGCATTTCCTCGGCCACTCCGGATAGTTTCCAGCCCACCGGGGCGGGCTTTGCAAATGAATGCGGGCGCCCGGATAGCTGAAGGAGACATCTTGCTGTTCCTGCACGCCGATGTGGAATTGTCCGATGGCTCTTTGCAAAGCCTTGAAGCCGCCATGGCGGATCCGCGCTGCGTGGGCGGAAATTTCGATTTGATTTTTGTGGGAGAAACCGTAGTCTCGCGGGTGTTTACCTGGATTTATCATATCCGCCGCCCTTTTGGGATCTATTACGGCGACTCGGGTATTTTCGTGCGGAAACGGTTGTTCGAGGCGATGGGCGGCTACAAGTCGATCCCCATCATGGAAGACTATGAATTTGTGCGCCGCCTGGAGCGTACTGGCCACACGGCGTTTCTGCAACCAAGGCTTAGAGTTTCAAGCCGGCGCTGGCAGGTGCAAGGGCTTATACCCGCCTTGTTTTCGTGGGTGGTTATCCAAACGCTGTTTTCGCTGGGAGTTAGCCCTTGGCGCATGGCCAACTGGTACCGGCCGGTGCGCGAACCGGAGGCAAACAGGCTTCCCAGGTCTGACCATGCCCCGGCCGCCGAGCCTGAAACGACCCCGATCCCGCGATAGCCCTCACGGCGCTGCAATCTGCGGCAAGAAGGGCTGCCCTCCGTTCTGTTCTTCAGGTCCGCGGCTTGAGTGGTCATGGCGCTCCGGGTGAGGTATGCTAGCGCCTTGTCACTGCCGGGTCGCCCTTTTCGACCGCTCCCTTATCTTCATTGTGCGGTTGCTCAGGATGCGCCGCGATTGCCATGACCCGGATTTTCGCCGCCCGGCGATCAGGCCTTCCGAAGGCAGCGTACGACCGATTTAAATGGCTTGCAGCCAGCCCACAGGCTTGCTCCCGGTCCTGCCCGTGTTGGCTCGGGAAGCATCCGCGCTTAAGTCCATCTGGAGGGATCATGGGTCATCAGCTCGGCTGGGGGTTACTGCTGGTCTTTGTTGGAGGCGTTCTTAACGGCAGTTTTGCCGCGCCCATGAAACGCCTCTCTGCCTGGCGATGGGAGAACACCTGGCTCATCTATGCGATTTCCGGTCTGCTTATTCTTCCCTGGGCGATGGCGCTGGCTACGGTTCCCCACGTCGGAGGTGTGCTCCAGCAATCTTCCGGATCGGTGCTAACCAAGGTCGCCCTGTTCGGGTTGGCCTGGGGCATTGGAGGCCTTTTGTTCGGGCAGGGAATCTCCCGGGTTGGGCTGGCGCTTGGATTCCCGGTGATTCTTGGCATCACGTCCTCTTTCGGATCTCTCCTGCCGCTGGTGATTCTCCATCCAGAGGAACTGCGCACCAGTCATGGCATCGCGTTAACGGCGGGGACTGCGGTCGCGATGCTGGGACTTGTCTTCCTCGCCCTTGCGGGAATGCAACGCGAAAAGGAACAGGCTGCCGCCGTGGCTTCGGACCGCGCGAAGTTCGGCGCCGGCCTGATCATCTGCATCCTTTCCGGCGTTTTTTCCTCCATGCTCAATTTTGCTTTTGTTTTCGGCGAGGAAATACGCCACCTCTCACTCCAGGCGGGAGCCGCCCACGCCCAGTCAGCCAACGCCGTTTGGGCCGTCGGCCTCAGCTTCGGCTTTATACCCAATCTGGCTTACTGCATCTACCTACTCAACAAGAATCGCACCTGGGCCGTTTTCAGGGAAAAGCAGGCGGGCGCTGGCTACGCCCTGGCAGCGGCCCTGATGGGGGTGCTGTGGTACGGCGGCATCGCTGTTTACGGCATGGGCGCGGATGCCATGGGGAGGCTGGGCGGGATCGTCGGCTGGCTTATGTTCATTTCCGTCGATATTATCGTCGGGATTCTTTGGGGATTTCTCGGGGGCGAGTGGAAAGGCGCCAGCCGCCGCGCCCTCAGCTACTGCCTTGCGGGGGTCGTCATCCTTCTCCTAGCTATCGGCGTGAGCAATCTCGGCAACGGAGGATGAGGGCGGTTATTGTTGCGGCGGCTTGCCGCCTTCGGTAGCGCCGGGCTTTAGCCCGGCACGGCTGGGGCGCGTGCTGGGTTTCGGGTTCCGCAGTTCAAAGCCCCGGCAGGGGCGGCATCTCCCAACCTGATTTCTGCAAACGCGCGATCGATGCCGCCCCTGCCGGGGCTGAATGAAGATCATTTTGCGCCCGGCTATCCCATGGTTTACACCATGGGCTATAGGATGTCGCCCTTTCAGGGCTCAAT
>VFSW01001942.1_pt1 | contig 31353 bp, 17 predicted proteins | sample 5358111 | NCBI WGS metagenome assembly VFSW01 (sample SAMN11554181, study PRJNA540505) | mine drainage metagenome | isolation source: sediment from site ElyBrook_90M | place: USA: Ely Copper Mine, Vershire, VT | collected 2017 | reverse complement strand
GGCGCTGCTGGCGCGTCCCGCTGTCGAATGGGACGCGATCCTCACCGAAGCCGGCGTCCCCGCCGGACGCGTCCTTTCCGTCCCGGAAATTCTGGCACATCCGCACCTGGCCGAGCGCCGCTTCGTGGGCAAGTACGAAACGCCCACCGGAACGCAGCACGTCACGCGCGGCGGATTCTATTTTTCCGAAGAGTCTCCGTTGCCCCCTGATCCCGCTCCTAGACTTTCGCAGCATACCGGTGCGTGGCTCAAGGAATTGGGCTATGACGATGCGGCCATCGAGGAGTTGAAAAAGGCGAAGGTGATTTAAATAGCCGATTCAGATCGATCGTTGATTCAGCTTGATTGAGAGAGTCCCAGCGCGAACCGAGAAGGGATTGCGCCGTTTCAAATGGCGGAGGGGGAGGGATTCGAACCCCCGGGACCCTTTCAGGCCCAACGGTTTTCAAGACCGCCGGATTAAACCGCTCTCCCACCCCTCCGGTTTCCTAGTTTAACTGGCAAGGCCCCAGCCTTCCAACAGAAGCTGTGAAAAAACCTAGTTCGTAAAAGTGCGGTTTTTCACTCCCAAAAACTTGCTAATTAGAAGCTCCAGGGGTGATTATTCACACTCGGGTATACATTTCGGACCACCCCAAAATCATACTAAAATCGAATTGCGAGGTTTTTTCACAGCTTCAAACGAAGGACGGGGCACGCAAAAAGTGCAAATCAAAGCCCGGGCCACCCGGCCACAGGCACTCTTGCCTGTGCGGGTTTTGCAATCGTGAGCGTCAATTGGGGCCGTATTTTCGGCGTACAAAACCGCACAGGCAGGAGTGCCTGTGCTACTCAAATTCGATCTTCTTGAGGGAGGATGTCATGTTCCGATTTGCGAAATTCATTCCCGGCTGGGTGGCGGCTGTCGTGGTTGGCGCGGCTGTATTCTTCAGCTCGGCCAAGGCCGCCGATCTCAATCCCGCGGCGATCACCATCAAGATGCCGGACCGGATTCACTGGGTGGCGCGGCCCGACGGAGCCGTGGAGGCCGACGTTCAGGGAGACCCGTCCAAGCCAGGGACGTACATCATCCTGTTCCGCTGGACGGCGCACCACATGAGCCGACCGCATTTCCATCCGCATGACCGCTTCATTACCGTGCTTTCCGGCACATGGTGGGTCGGCACGGGAACAAAATTCGATCCAGACTCGACCGTGCCGCTCCCGGCCGGCAGCTTCGTCACGCACTACGGCAAGCAGGTGCACTACGACGGCGCGAAGGACCAGGACGTAGTCCTCGAAATCGTCGGCGAAGGCCCGGCAACGGCCACTCCGGCGGAGGAGAAGTAAAGTGCATCGCGGAATCCCCACTGCCGGGTAGTGGTACAGTTTGATTTTCATTCTCAATCTTGGGAATTCTCAAATTGAGAAAAATGTGTCATGCTATCTGGCATGGGAAACAAAGACGCGCGAAGACGAGAGAAGAAGAAACCTAAGCAGAAGAAGCCCAAACGCGAGGACTTCAATCAAGCCCCGTTCCGCGTAGTTCCAGAACCCCCAAAGGACCGGCCCTAGTTAAGGGTTTTCTCCAGCGCATTCAGTAGGTGTTTCAAGCTGGCCAGCATTTCGTTCTTTAGCGTGGCATCAAAACGCACATGCACAAAAATAGCTTGGCCACCCTCGTTGACTCCAACAGAGAGAAATATTTCCTTTATGCCATGAGGCACTTGTGGCGCAGGTGTCGCCGAAGGCCGGGCAACGGCCACTCCGGCGGAGGAGAAATAGCGGCGAGGACGGATTCCCTATTGCCGTCAAGCATCTTAGTTTCGATTCCTCATCTCTAGATTGTGGCACCCTGTGTGCTTCGAATTAATCCCGATTTGTGGTTGAATGAGTTATGGATCAAGAAAGATCCACTCCCGAGGCCGAGAGGCAACCAACCACCGATGCCCTACCTGCTCCTAGCGTCTTGAAGGAAGAAGCGAAAAAGAATGCCCAGGCAGCTAAAACCGGACAAGGTAAGAATCAATCCGGCACAGATTTCCAAACATCTCCAGCTTCTTCCAAGAATAGGTCGATACTTCAGAGAATATGGTCTTGGATAAGAAAAGGCACTCCTTCCACGGATTGGCTGATCGTCCTCTTGACCGCAGTAATCTCAATTACGAGTTATTTGCAGTGGCACGAGATACGTTCCGGCTCCACAGATACACATGCTCTTGCACTGGCCGCCAACACTCAAGCTCAGAAAATGACTGATATGTCCGCTGCTGCCAACGAAATCAAGGATGCCGCTCAAAACATGGTTATTCAGGACCAGAGGATTGCCGACAATGCTCAAAAAGCGATGGATGCCAGCATCGCACTTGCCCACAACGAACAGCGGGCGTGGGTAATTTTTCCTCATAAATACGCGCTGGTTGACTTTGCGGCCAATGGTCCAATTACCTATTCGGCTGGCTTTCGTAATATAGGGAGAACCCCGGCTGATGCAGTGCAAGCCATTGTACGCGCTGAAATCGTCGCCAGTCGCAATGAACCAAGCTTGAGTTACGAGCCGGGCACGTCCAATATTTTTCGATCTGGAGAACTTGTCCCTAATGACGACGAGCCACCTCAAAAGCTTCAGGCGCGCGCCGAGCACATGCCTATCATTATTTCGTCTGAACGATTGCGGCGCATCCAATCCGGTGGCGAATACGTGGCCATTTACGGACAAGTGACCTACAAGGATATAGCTGGAGACCACTGGATGAGATTTTGCGTAGAGGTGAACACTGCCGAACCCCCCAAAAGAACAACAAGCTCCACAAAAATGCGAGCAGTATAACTCGTCGGGCGACGGCAACGCCCAGCCGACGATCGAGTGAAATTAGGGCGCTACCCACCCACTCCCGCCAACCCCATGCATTGCTTGCGCTCCACAGGGCTACGTGCGAAAATTGCTGGCCGTAAGGTCCGCAAGCCGCTCCATGACGAACTTAACTCTTCCGGTCCTGAATCGGTCCGAACTTGCGGTGCAATTTGGCGATATCGTCTAAGGGTTAGGACGTGGCCCTCTCAAGGCCAAAATCCGGGTTCGAATCCCGGTATCGCTACCAAAACTGCGGGCCCCTTACTCCTGAAATTTTTGCCCATGCTCTGCCGCATACATTGGGCCAGTAGCGCGAAACCTGGGCAAGACTGAATACGTCCTAATGGTGGACGAATCCAATACTTACCGCGACAGGAATGATATGCCCATTTCTCAAAATTCACCGGACCACGAACTGCGATCGGCAGCGGATCTAAACTCTACCCGTAATGCCGAGGGAGCCGCCAAATCTCGCATCTGGCTGTGGATTCTCATCCTTGTAATCCTCGCCGGAGGTGGTTACTACTACTTCAAGACTCGCGGTTCAGCGGAGAGCAAGGCCGCGCCTGCTCCCGGCGCCACACGAGGGGCCGGCATGGGAGCGGTTTCCGTGGCAGTCGTCCCGGCGTTAAAGCGGGATGTGCCGTATTACCTTTCCGGGCTGGGAACGGTTACGCCCTTCAACACCGTCACCGTGAAAAGCCGCGTGGATGGAGAACTCCAGAAAGTCCACTTTCAGGAGTGGCAATTTGTGAAAGCAGGGGACCTGCTGGCGGAGATTGACCCGCGCCCCTATCAGGTCGCCCTCGAGCAGATGGAAGGCCAGCTTTCTCGCGATCAAGCGCAGCTGAACAATGCACGCGTGGATCTGGCCCGCTACGCGCAATTGAGCAAAGAGGGCGTGATTGCAAAGCAGCAGGAAGACACCCAGCAGGCGACGGTCGGGCAGCTGGAAGGAGCGATCCGAGTCGATCAGGCGCAGATTGACAACGAAAAATTGCAGCTGGCGTATTGCAAGATTACGGCGCCATTGAGCGGGCGCGTCGGGCTACGCCTGGTGGATCAGGGAAATATGATTCGCGCAACGGACCCGAACGGCCTGGTCGTAATCACGCAGGTCCAGCCGGTGGCCACGCTGTTCACTCTCCCGGAAGACAGTCTTCCTGAAGTCATTCAGCACATGAAGAATGGGCAGTTGAACGTGGAAGCCTACAGCCGCGACGATGAGACCAAGTTGTCTACGGGCAGGCTCCTTACGATTGACAATCAGATTGATCCCACGACGGGTACAGTCCGTCTCAAGGCTGAGTTTCCCAATAGCGATCTTTCGCTCTGGCCCAACCAGTTCGTCAACATTCGGCTGATGCTGGAAGTGCGCAAAGACGCCATTGTTGTGCCGCTGGCGGCGATTCAGCGGGGGACTCAAGGTTCTTACGTGTATACCGTTTCCAATGGCCACGCCAATTTGCAGCCTGTGAATGTGTCGTTGACGCAAGGGAATATCTGCCTGATTGCCAGCGGCCTTTCGGCTGGAGATCAGGTCGTCGTGGACGGGCAGGACCGGTTGCAATCGGGTTCCGCCGTCGAGGCGCATAGCGGTTCTCCGAATGGCGGCGGACCGCAGGGCGGAGGCCAGGCGGGGCAGGCCGGGCAAGGCGGCGGACGCAAAGGACCAGGCAACTCCGGCGCCCCAGCGGGTGGCGGCCAGAACGGCGGTCCAAAAGGTCAGTCCAAAAAAGAGGGGCGGCAGGGAAAGCAGAGCTGATGAATCCCTCCAAGCCATTTATCCTTCGTCCGGTCGCGACATCGCTTTTGATGGTAGGAATTCTGCTGGCTGGAGCGGTAGGGTACTGGCAGTTGCCGGTTTCCGCGCTCCCCCAAGTGGATTATCCCACCATTCAGGTGTTGACGTTTTATCCGGGGGCGAGCCCCTCGGTGATGGCGTCGTCGGTGACGACGCCGCTCGAACGCCAGTTCGGGCAGGTGCCGGGGCTGAATCAGATGACCTCGACGAGTTCCTTCGGCGCCTCGCTCGTCACCCTGCAATTTGTTCTGGATCTGAATATTGACGTGGCCGAGCAGCAGGTGCAGGCGGCCATCAACGCCGCCACGACCTTCCTCCCGAAGGACCTGCCGAATCCGCCGATCTACAGCAAGACGAATCCCGCGGACACTCCGGTTCTCACGCTCGCGCTCACTTCCAAGTCGCTGCCGCTCATGAAGCTGGAAGACATGGCGGATACGGTCCTGTCCCAAAAAATTTCGCAATTGCCCGGCGTGGGACTCGTCAGCATCAGCGGCGGACAGAAGCCCGCCGTGCGCGTGCAGGCCAATCCGACGGCGCTGGCTTCCTACGGATTGAGTCTCGAGGATTTGCGGACGGCGCTGGGACAGGCGAATGTCAACCAAGCCAAGGGCAATCTCGACGGCCCGCGCCAGGCGTTCACGATCTGGGCCAACGACCAGCTCATGACGGCCAACTCCTATAAGCCGATCGTCATAACGTACAAGAACGGCGCGCCTGTGCGGATCATGGATGTGGCGGACGTGATTGACGGCACGGAAAACGTCAAGCTGGCGGCATGGGAAAATGATCAGCCGGCCGTGATCGTGAACATCCAGCGGCAACCCGGCGCAAACATCATCAACGTTGTGGACCGCATCCAGAATCTGCTGCCTCAATTAAAAGCGGCGCTGCCTTCTTCGGTGCAAGTTTCCATTTTGACTGACCGCACCACGACGATCCGCGCGTCGGTCGCGGATGTCAAGTTCGAGTTGGTGCTGACCGTGGCGCTGGTCGTCATGGTGATTTTCCTGTTCCTGAGGAGCCTTGCAGCCACAGCCATTCCGAGCGTGGCGGTGCCGCTCTCGCTGGTGGGCACGTTCGGCGTGATGTACTTGCTGGGGTACAGTCTGGACAACCTCTCGCTGATGGCGCTGACGATCTCCACCGGATTCGTGGTGGACGACGCCATCGTAATGATCGAAAACATCTCGCGCTATATCGAAGAAGGCGACGCGCCGCTGGAAGCCGCGCTGAAAGGGTCCGAGCAGATCGGGTTTACGATTCTTTCGCTGACCGTCTCGCTGATCGCCGTGCTGATTCCGTTGCTGTTCATGCAGGACGTGGTCGGGCGGCTGTTCCGCGAATTCGCCGTTACGCTGAGCGTGACGATTCTGGTGTCCGCGGTGGTATCGCTGACGCTGACGCCGATGATGTGCTCGAAGATCCTGCACCATCACAAGCCCTCCGACAAAAACTGGTTCTACCGCGCGTCGGAAAATTCGCTGAACTGGATTATTGACCGCTACGCCACCATTTTGCGGTTTGTGTTGAAGCACCAGCCCGCGACACTGGTGCTTACCGTGGGCACGCTGGCGCTCACGCTCTATCTGTTCCTGATCATTCCCAAGGGCTTCTTTCCCGTGCAGGATACGGGTGTGATCCTCGGCGTATCCGAAGCGCCGGCCACGTTATCGTTCACGGCTCTCGGCGAGCGTCAGCAGGCCTTGGCCAAAGCGATTCTGAAAGATCCCGATGTGGTGAGCCTTTCGTCCTTTATCGGGATTGACGGCACCAACATGCTGCCCAACAGCGGGCGCATGCAGATCAACCTGAAACCCCGCGAGGAACGCAAGGATGATTCGGTGGCCATCATCCGCCGGATGCAGTCCGAAATTGCGGACGTGAAAGGAATCAACCTCTATCTGCAGCCGGTGCAGGATTTGACGGTGGAAGACCGCATCAGCCGGACTCAATTCCAGTACACGATGGAGGACGCGGACGGCCAGGAACTCTCCGTGTGGGCGCCGAAGCTCGTGGAAAAATTGCGGAACCTGCCGCAATTGACGGACGTGGCGAGCGACCAGCAGGAACTGGGCATGCAGGCTTCGCTGACGATTGACCGCGATACCGCCTCGCGCCTGGGAATTCTGCCGCAAACAATTGACGACACGCTGTATGACGCGTTCGGGCAGCGCCAGGTGTCCACGATCTTTACGCAGTTGAGCCAGTACCACGTCATTCTCGAAGTGAATCCGCAGTTCCAGCAAAACCCGGACGCGCTCAAGCTGATCTACGTGCACTCGACAAATGGAACGCAGATTCCGCTGAGCGCCTTTACCCAGTACAGCTCGCAATTATCTCCCATCGCGGTGAATCATCAGGGGCAGTTCCCGGTGGTCACCCTCTCGTTCAACCTGGCCCCGGGCGTCTCTCTCGGACAGGCGGTGGACGCCATCAAAGGCGCGCAAAACGATATTGGCCTGCCGGCCAGCGTGCATGCGGGATTCCAGGGAACCGCGCAGGCCTTTCAGGCTTCTCTGGCGAACGAGCCGATTCTTGTGTTGGCCGCGCTGATCACGGTCTACATCGTTTTGGGCGTGCTATACGAAAGCTACATTCACCCGGTCACGATCCTCTCGACGTTGCCGTCGGCCGGAGTGGGCGCGCTGCTGGCGCTGCTGATTACGCGCGTGGATTTCAGCGTGATTGCATTAATTGGAATCATCCTGCTGATTGGTATCGTGCAGAAAAACGCGATTATGATGATTGACTTCGCCCTGGAAGCGGAACGCAAGGGAGGGAAGAATCCGGTGGACGCGATTTATCAGGCGTGTCTATTGCGCTTCCGTCCGATTTTGATGACCACCATGGCCGCCATGCTGGGCGGCTTGCCGCTGGCCCTCGGCGGCGGGACGGGAGCCGAACTCCGCAGGCCGCTGGGTATCGCCATCGTCGGCGGCTTGATCTTCAGCCAGGCGCTTACTTTGTTTACGACCCCTGTGGTGTATCTCGCCTTTGATCGCCTGGCCAGGCGGATCGGACACGGCAGCGCAGCAGGCGCCACGCACGCCAGCGCCCCCGCGGACTAGCTGCTGATGCACATCTCCCGGTCTTTTATCGAGCGCCCGGTTGCCACTTCGCTCTTGAGTATGGCCATACTCATCGCGGGGGCCGTGGCCTATTTCTATCTGCCGGTGGCGCCGCTGCCGCGCGTGGATTTTCCCACCATCGTCGTTTCCGCGAACCTTCCCGGCGCAAGCCCGGAAACCATGGCTTCATCGGTCGCCACGCCGCTCGAGCGCACTTTTGGACGCATCGCCGGCGTCACCGAAATGACTTCCACGAGCCAGCTTGGCTCGACCAACATCACGCTGCAGTTCGATCTTGACCGGAATATAACCGCAGCCGACCGCGACGTGCAGGCGGCCATCAACGCCGCCGCGGGACAGTTGCCGACAAATCTCCCCAGTGCGCCGCGCTATCGCGAGAACAATCCCACCGATTCTCCGGTCATTATCCTGGGCATGACATCGGACACGCTCACGCGCAGCCGGCTCTATGACGTTGCCGACTCGATTCTCGCGCAAAAGATTTCGCAGGTGAACGGCGTGGGCCTCGTGTTCATCGGCGGAGCCGCCAAGCCCGCCGTGCGCGTGGACCTCAATCCGCTGGCTCTGGCTCACTACCAGATCGGCCTGGCGCAGGTGCGTCTTGTCTTGCAGGCCGCCAATGCCAATTCCCCGAAGGGCGAATTGGAAGACAGGAACAACCGGTGGGTCATTGCCGATACCGACCAGTTGCTGGCCCCGGCGCAATATGCGCCTCTGATCGTGGCATACAAAGACGGCGCGCCGGTGCGGCTGAGCGACATCGGGAAAGTATCGGAGGGAGTCGAGGACGTCCGCAACTCGGGCTACGTGAACGGCAATCCCGGAATTTTCATGTTCATCTTCCGCCAGCCCGGCGCGAATATCATTGAGACGGTGGACAAGATCAAGGCGCTGCTTCCGGAACTACGGGCCATCATTCCCCCGTCCGTCAATTTTGTCGTGGCTTCGGACCGCAGCCAGACCATCCGCGCATCGGTGCGCAATATTCAATTCACGCTGATGCTGACCGTGGCGCTGGTGGTGATGGTGATTTTTCTTTTTTTGCGAAACGTCTGGGCGACAGTCATTCCCAGCATTTCGGTGCCGTTGTCGCTCGTCGGGACGTTCGGCGTCATGTATTTGCTCGGCTATAGCGTGGACAATCTGTCGCTCATGGCGCTGGCGATTGTGACGGGCTTCGTGGTGGACGACGCCATCGTCGTGATTGAAAACATCACCCGCTACCTCGAAGCGGGTGACTCGCCCATGCAGGCGGCGCTGAAAGGCTCCTCGGAAATCGGCCCGACCGTGCTGTCCATGAGCTTGTCGCTGATTTCCGTATTCATTCCCATTCTGCTGATGGGCGGCGTGGTGGGGAGATTGTTCCGCGAGTTTGCAGTCACATTGAGCGTAGCCATTGCCGTATCGCTCGTGGTTTCGCTCACGGTGACACCCACCATGTGCTCGCGGCTCCTGAAGCCGTCTCGTGAGATCAAGCATGGCCGGGCATTTCTCTTTGGCGAAAAGATTTTTCAAGGGATGCTGCGGCGTTACAGCCGCGGCCTGCGCTGGGTGCTGGCGCACCAGCCGCTCATGCTGGCCGTGACGGTCGCGGCCGTCTGCCTGAACATCTATCTTTACATTGTTGTGCCCAAGGGGTTTTTCCCGCAGCAGGACACCGGCCGTCTGAACGGCGCCGTCATTGGCCAGCAGGACATCTCCTTTCCCTCGATGATGACGAAGTTCGCGCAACTGCAGACGATTGTCCGGTCCGATCCGGCCGTGCAGAGCGTGATGGGATTCGTGGGCGGGGGCGCGGAAAACGTTGGGCGGTTCATGGTCGAGCTGAAGCCGCTGGAAGAAAGGAAAATCAATGCTGACCAGGTGATCGCCAGGCTGCGCAGGAGCCTTGCCGGGGTTCCCGGCGCTGGAGCTTTCATGCAGGCTTTTCAGGACGTGCGTGTCGGAGGCCTCTTCACCAGCTCGCAGTATCAATTCACATTGCAGGGCGAATCGCTCGACGACCTGCGCACGTGGGCGCCGCGCATCCAAGCCAAGCTGAGAACCCTGCGGGGATTGCGCGACGTCACGAGCGATCAGCAGGACCTGGGTTTGCAGGCATCGCTCGTTTTTGATCGCCCCACCGCCAGCCGGCTCGGCATTCAGTCGCAACAGATTGACGAAACGCTCTACGACGCGTTCGGCCAGCGGCAGGTGTCCACCATCTATTCGCAGCTCAACCAGTACCACGTCGTCATGGAAGTGGACCCGGCGTATCAGAACAGTCCGGACGCCGTGCAAAGCCTGTATGTGCGGTCGCCCTCCGGCAATGAAGTGCCGCTCCGCGCGATTTCGCACTTCGAGCAGAAGAACACCGCGCTGGCCGTGAACCATAAAGGGCAATTCCCCTCGGTGACGATCTCCTTCAATTTGGATCCCGGCATGGCGCTCGGTGATGCTGTGCAGGAGATTGAAAGCGCGGCGCTGCAGATGGGCGTGCCCGGGACGATTCATCTCACGTTTTCCGGCACGGCGCAGGCCTTCCAGGATTCGCTCCGGAATGAGCCCTACCTGATTCTTGCGGCGCTGATGACGGTCTACATTGTGCTCGGGATGCTGTACGAGAGTTATATTCATCCCATCACGATCCTGTCCACACTGCCTTCCGCCGGAGTCGGAGCGCTTCTGGCGTTGCGGCTGACGCATACTGATTTGAGCGTGATCGCGCTGATCGGAATTATTCTGCTGATTGGCATCGTCCAGAAGAACGCCATTATGATGATTGACTTTGCGTTGGACGCTGAACGCAAGCAGGGGAAGAAACCCATCGAAGCGATCTACCAGGCGTGCCTGTTGCGGTTTCGGCCGATCATGATGACCACGACCGCGGCGCTGCTGGGCGGCCTGCCGCTGGCGCTCGAAGGAGGGATGGGCTCGGAGATGCGGCGCCCGCTGGGCATCAGCATAGTCGGCGGCCTGATGGTCAGCCAGGTCCTGACACTATTCACAGTTCCAGTCGTCTATCTCTATATGGACTGGATCCACTCTAAGTTCACCAGGCGCAAGGCCGCCGCACATGTCGCGCCGGCGCCTTCCTTGAGCGGTGGAACCAGCAACTGAAGGCAAAGAAACCCGTGCGCAATGAGGCGGATGGGTGTATTTTGGAGAGAGACGGGAGCGTACTCGGAAACCTTTTTTTTCTCCTCCCGGCTATAATCCAAGCCCGCGCCCAGTGCAGGTCCCTGCCAGAATTACAGTTCGGGTCGGGCAGAAGTTCCAAATTACTAGTTTCAGGGAGAGCGCAAGTCATGAAGCAAAAGCCCCTTTATCCTGGCATTCGCGTCACTGCTAATGGAAATCAGCTGGTTTCCTACCACACCGAGACACGTATCACGGACGCAGGGATCTTCTTTCCCATCACGCCCTCCACGGAAGGCGGCGAGCTGTATCAGCAGGCCTACGCGGAGGGAAAGCTGAACGTTTTTGGCCGCAGCACGATTGCTATTGAGACCGAAGGCGAGCACTCCGCCCAGGGCGGCGCAATCGCGCATTCGGTGTGCGGCAAGCGCGTCGTCAACTTTACGTCCGGGCAGGGCGTCGTCTATGGAATCGAGCAGTATTACCACGCGCCCGGAAAATGTTCGACGATGGTGATCGAGGTAGGCGCCCGCGCGCTGACTAAACACGCGCTGAACGTACACTGCGGGCACGACGACGTATACGGCTCTCTCGATACCGGCTGGATCACGCTCTTCGGAAAGGACGCGCAGCAGGCCGCCGACCAGGCGCTGATCATCCGGCGCGTCACCGAACTGAGCCTTACCCCCGGAATGAACGTGCAGGACGGTTTCCTCACCTCTCACCTGGAACGCACTTTTTACAAGCATGAATCCGAATTGATGCGCGAATACCTGGGCGCGCCCGACGACCTCATTGACTGCCCGACCGAGAGCCAGCGCGTGCTGTTTGGCCCGAAGCGCCGCCGCGTGCCGCAGATGATTGATCTGACGAACCCCGTGCTGCTGGGCCCCGTTCAGAACCAGGAACACTACATGCAGGGTGTGATCGCGCGGAGAAACAACTTCACCGAACCGATCCTGAAATTCCTGGAAGAAGCCTACGAGGAATTTGGAAGATTGACTGGCCGCTATTACGGTCTGATCAGCGAGTACAAGACGCAAGATGCCGAGACGGTATTCGTTTCACTCGGCTCGGCCGCGGAAAATATCGAGGCGGCCGTGGACTATCTGCGCGAGCGCCGCAATGCAAAGGTCGGCTCGATTCACTTGAACGTGATTCGACCGTTCCCCGAAGCCGCAGTCATCAAGGCGCTTGCCGGAAAGAAGAACGTCATCGTCCTGGAGCGCTCGGACGAACCCATGGCGGGCGACAACCCGATGGGACGCGACATTCGCACAGCGTTAAGCAAGGCCATCGTATCGGAAGGGCGAATTGGCACGGAAGGCTTGCCGAAAATTACGCCGGAGCAGATGCCGCGGATGTTCGGCGGGTCTTATGGACTGGGATCGCGCGACTTCCGGCCCGAGGGAATACTGGGAGCCTACGAATTTGCCACCGGCGCTATTGCGCGCAGGGACGGGAAGAAGGCCTCCGACGGCGTTTCCTTCTTCGTGGTTGGCATAGATCACCCGTATGAAGTCAAGTCCAAGGAGACCCCTTCACTTTTGCCCGAGGGCGCGGTGGCTGTGCGGTTCCACTCGATCGGCGGCTGGGGCGCCATCACCACCGGGAAGAACCTCGGCGCAATTCTGGGCGACCTGAACGATCTGCTCTATGACCGCGATAAGGTCGTGGACGAACTTGGCAATCCGAAGGAAATTATCCACGTCAGCGCGAATCCGAAATACGGATCGGAGAAGAAGGGCGCGCCGACATCGTACTTCATGGTGGCCGCGGCCGATCGTGTGCGCGTGAATTGCGATCTGCGCCACGTGAACGTCGTGCTGTGCTGCGATCCCAAGGCCTTCACGCACACGAATCCTCTCGACGGAATGGCTGAAGGCGGCAGTTTCGTGTGGGAGTCTGACGAGGAAGGCGAGCAGGCCTGGGAGCGCCTGCCCCTGTGGGCGCGCAAGCAGATCATCGAAAAAAAGATTCGCGTGTTCACGCTGCCGGGCTTCCAGATCGCCCGCAACGCCACCGACCGCGGCGATCTCCAACTGCGCATGCAAGGCAACGCGTTCCTCGGCGCATTCTTCGCCGTTTCGCCGCTCTTGGGAGAGTTCCGGATTACCCAGGAGCAGTTCCGCGAAGTGGTTCACAAGCAGTATGTGAAGAAATTCGGCCGGCTCGGCGAAGCTGTTGTGCAGTCGAACATGGAAGTCATGACGCGCGGGTTCGACCAGGTCCGCGAAATCAAAGTGGGCGAGATGGCCGCACCCGACCATTCGACGCTGCGCGGCGTGCCGCTTTTGCCCGTACTCGCGACGGATTCCGAACACGCCTGCGGCGTAGGATGCCGTTCGCACGAAGTCCCCGAAGGGCAGCACGCGCGTACGCCGTTCACGACCGTCAAGGCGTTTGACGCCGAATACCGCTCCGGCCAGGGATACGATCAGGCTGCGACACCGCTCATGTCGCTGGGCGTCATGGCGGCCGGGACCGGAGACACGGCCTCGAAGTACGTCGCCCGCCGCGAGACCCCGCTCTACATTCCGGAAAATTGCACGCAGTGCATGGAATGCATCGTGGTCTGCCCGGATACGGCGCTGCCAAACTGCTCGCAGGATTTGGGCACCGTTTTGCAGGCCGCGGTGAAGTATTACGTCACTGACACCAATGAGCGCATGAAGATGCTGCGCCTTTTGCCAGAAGTCGAGTCACGCACGCGCGCCGCGATGAAGGATGCGCTCGTCAGCAAGTCTTCCACACCGTTGCCGCAAATCATCCGTAAGGTAACCAGCGAAGTGGACGGCTTCTCGGACGAGGCCAAGAACCAGTTCTTTAGTATTCTTGAAAAGGTACCGATGGCTTTCCAGAAAGTGAACGCCATCTTTGCGACCCCGGAAAAGAAGACCCCGGGCGGCGGCGGAATTTTCTCCATCTTCGTTTCGGACCTGTGTAAGGGCTGCGCGGCATGCGTCACGGCCTGCGGAGACCACCAGGCGCTGAAGATGGTTCAGGAAACCGAAACCGTGAACGCCGAACATGAAACCGGCACGATGTTCCTGAACCTGCTGCCGGACACTTCGCAAAAATATCTGGGCTTGTACGACGATGCGAATCCGACGGATTCCAAAACCGCTGCCCTCCGCAATATGCTCATGGTCAGGCGGAATTATGACGCGCTCGTATCGGGCGATGGCGCCTGCGCGGGCTGCGGCGAAAAGAGCGTGCTCCGCAGCATCGCTGCCGTCACCGAATCGGTCATGCGTCCGCTCTACCACGCCAAGTCCGACCGCCTGCGCGCGACCGCCGGCAATCTCGACAAAGTCGGCGTGAAAAAACTCGAGGAAATGAAGGCGCGCAGTCCGGAAGAGTACAACCTGTACCGCCAGGCCGTGGCGCATCTTCTGATGGGCCTCGGCGGCGAGGATGAGAAGGACACCAAGGCGCGCATCGCGGCGCACGGCCCCATTTCCGACAAGGAGATCGTTGACGCCCTCGTCACCGTCCTGCTGCAGGAGGCGTTCAACCACTCGAACCTGCAGGCGATTGACGGGCGCCTCGCCAACGGCATGTCCGTGATGGCGATGACGGCGCACACGGGCTGCAACACCGTATACGGCTCGACGCCCTCGAACAACCCGCATCCCTATCCGTGGATGAACTCGCTCTTCCAGGACGGCATCACGATCGGCTGGCTGATCGGCGAAAGCTTCATCGTGGATCACGCGAAGCGATCCGTCCTGCCGGAACGGTTGGCCGGAGCGCTCCTCAATCGCACGGAAAAAGTCATCGACGCCCGCGAATACTACGAATACTCGCACTTCACCGACGCCCTGATGACCGACCTGGAAATCATGGAATTGCCGAAAGTCTGGGCGGTCGGCGGCGACGGCGGCATGGGCGACATCGGCTATCAGAACATGTCGAAAGTAATTCTGCAGAACCGGCCGAATGTGAAGGCCCTGATGCTTGACACGCAGGTCTATTCGAATACGGGCGGCCAGAACTCGGATTCGACGCCGATGCTGGGCGGCAATGACATGAACGTCTTTGGTGCGGCGACACAGGGCAAGACGAATGAGAAGAAAACCGTGGCCGAAACTTTCCTGGCCGGGCACGGCTCGCCCTTCATCGCGCAAGTCTCGATCGCCAACGCTCCCAAGCTCTACCGCGCCATTCTGGACGGCCTCGAATACCGCGGCACCGCGTTCTTCCAGTGCTTCACCACCTGCCAGCCCGAACACGGCGTTCCCGACGACATGGCTCTGGCGCAGGCACAGCGCGTGCGCGATTCCCGCGGCGCTCCGGAATTCGTCTTCAACCCGCGGCTCGGCGAGTCCTATCAGGATGCGCTCGACCTGAAGGGCAATCCTAACTCGGACCGCGATTGGTATGAAACGAAATTCAAGGCCACGAATGAGCCGTATCGCTACACGGTCGCGCACTGGTGCGCCACCGAGGCGCGCTTCCGCAATCACTTGAAGAAGGTGAAGAAGGAAGACGCGGCCAAGCTCATTCCTCTCGAGAATATGCTGGTACGCGTCACGCAGCAGGACGTCGTCTACCGGCGCTTCCTCGATCCGAAGCACCGCTCGTTCATTCCCGATTTCGGCGTTTACATTCAGGTGCAGGCCGAAAACGGTGGAATCGAATACCGTGCGATCTCCCGCCAGCTGGTTCTGTTCTGCGTCGAACGCCGCAAGGCCTGGCGCATGCTGCAGAGCAAGGTGGGAATCGAGAACAAGGAATACAAGGCGCAGCGGGCGATTTTGGCCGATGTGGATGCCGGAAAGATTCCCGTCGCGGAGTTTTTTGCCAGGGCGGAAGAGCTGATGAAGGCAAAACTCGCCGCCGCGGCTCCGGCGCACGCGCCTGCCGCAAAGCCTGCCGCTCCCGCAGCGGCTCCTGTCCCCGCCGCGCGCCCCATCGCGCCCAACGGCGGATCCTCGAAACCATCTGTGGCATCCGCATCAAAGGCAGCCGTCACCTCCGCAAAACCGGTGGCGAGTACCGGCGCGGACGACGTGATTGACTTGGGCATCTGCCCGATCTGCGAAGGGACATTGAAGCTGTCTTATCCTGACGCGGTGGACATGCGCGGACAGATTGTTCACGCCGCCTGCGCCGCCAAGGCGACCGAGAAGCCGCTGAAGAACTAGATCGCCCGTTGCATTGCGGCGAAAAAACTGAACTTTACGACGGCGCATTTTCAGAGAAAATCCGAAAATGCGCCGTTTTTCTTGCTTTCTCACTGCACGCCAAGTGCGGAATTTTTTCATTGTAAGCAGGGACAGAGAAAACTGCGGGGCATTCAGTGGAGTGACGCCGGCTTCACTTGGTAAAAAAGTCAATCGTCATTCCGAGAGCCTGTGACTTTTTTGATTTTTCGCGCAGAGCGACGCTGAAAACAATACTCATATAAGCGCAAAAGTCGCCAAATCGCAATTTAGTCACACACTCCGAGCGAAGCGAGGAAGCCCTCTTTTTTGCTCGAAGCTGCGGAGCACGGAGGGATTCCTCGCTTCGCCCGAAATGACTGGCGATGTTTTGTTCCCAGTGTGTACAGCCTGCAAAGCGCCGAATCCCTTTAGCGCGGGACCGGAGCGTGGATCCCCCGGCGGAGCTCGCCAGCCCAATCCACGGCCGAGAAATACAGCGGGGAAAGCCGCTCTTCCGGCACGCCCAGTGTTGCTTCGAGCGCGTTAATTTTTTCCCAGTCCGCGTTTTCCACCGCAATGGCGACGTTCAGCACGTCCCAGTATTTGCCGCGATGAGACACAAGCGCGTCCCGGATCTCCTGCCGCACGGACAATTCGCGCAAAATCTCCTCCATCGGCTGGTCCAGTATGGCGTCCATCACGGAAAGAAGGCCCAGGAGGAACAGATCATTCGCCTGATCGGCGAGTCCCGCCTGAGCGGCAATCAGTTCGCAGAATCGCCCGCGCACGAGCGGCACAATCATTAATTCGTCCGGCTTGCCTTCGGCGAGCACTCCCACCGCGATCACCGCAAACCACTTCCTCAGTTCGCGTTCCCCCAGGAGCGACAGCGCGTCCGGGATGGAACGAATTTCCGCCCGGAATCCGAACGCCGCTGAATTCAGATACCGCAGGAGCCGGAACGTGATCGAAGGGTCCCGCTCGCCCCTTCCCGCCAGCATCCCGATATCGAATGCCGGGCCCGTCGCCGTGCGCAGGAGATCGAGATAGGCCAGCTTGGTTGAGGGCAGATCATGATGATGCATCATTTCCGGCCGGCAGAAAAAATAACCCTGGAACAGCGAGTATCCCATTCGCAAACCCGCGGCGAATTCCTCGGGTGTTTCCACTTTTTCCGCGAGCATACGAATCCCCTTGCCCGCGTGGCGCGCGGAGAGGGCGTTCTGCTCCTCGGAATTCGTGAGGCGGAAATCCACTTTGATGAAGCTGGCGAGTTCGATCAGCGGAGTCCAGTCCGGAGTTTCCACGAAATCATCGAGCGCGATCAGGTACCCTTGCCGCCTCAGGCGCCGGCAGGCCTCGACCACTTCCTGGTCGGGCTTGATCGTTTCGAGCAGCTCGACAACTACGCGGTCCGGAGGGAACAGGAATATCTGCTCCTGAAGCAGAAAATCCCGCGGACAGTTCACGAACATCCGCCGGCCTTCGGTGATTTTTTCCAGTCCGATGAGGAAAGAGGTGTCGAGGACGGCCCGGGAAGCGATTTCCAGATTCAGACCTTCGCAGCTGTTTTGAATTCCATCCCGGAACAGCAGTTCGTAGGCGTAGATTTCCTGCCGGCGATCGAGGATCGGCTGGCGAGCCAGAAATTTCACTTTCCCTCCTGAAGCGCGGAAAAATCACGGCCCCGCCATGCGGGGGCCCTCCGGGAAGGAGGATGACGCGACGCCCGGGCCCGATCAGGTGGGGCTGGACATGGACGCCAGAAATTCAGCGTTCGATTTCGACTTGGCCAGCCGGCCACATAACAGTTCCATGGCTTCCACAGGGGAGAGAGGGTTCAGTACCTTGCGAAGCACCCAGACGCGGTTCAATTCGTCCGGGGGCATAAGAAGTTCTTCCTTGCGCGTGCCGGAGCGGTTGATGTCAATCGCCGGGAAGATGCGCTTATCCACCAGGCGGCGGTCGAGGTTGATTTCCATATTGCCGGTGCCCTTGAACTCCTCGAAGATGACGTCGTCCATGCGGCTGCCGGTATCAATCAGGGCCGTGGCTATGATCGTGAGCGAGCCACCCTCCTCGACATTGCGGGCCGCGGCAAAGAAGCGGCGCGGGCGTTGCAGGGCGTTGGCGTCAATACCGCCGGAGAGGACTTTGCCCGAAGGCGGCGTCACCGCGTTGTACGCGCGCGCAAGACGCGTGACCGAATCAAGCAGGATGACGACGTCGCGCTTGTGCTCGACGAGGCGCTTGGCCTTTTCCAGAACCATTTCGGCGACCTGGATGTGGCGTTGCGGCGGCTCGTCGAATGTTGAGCTGATGACTTCGCCCTTGACCGTGCGCTGCATGTCCGTCACTTCTTCCGGGCGCTCGTCAATCAGCAGGACGATCAACGAGACTTCCGGATGATTCGTGGTCACGGAGTTGGCGATCGCCTGCAGCATCATGGTCTTTCCGGTGCGCGGCGGAGCGACAATCAATCCGCGCTGGCCCTTGCCGACCGGGCAGAGCAGGTCCAGCACGCGGCCTGTCAGGTTTTCCCTGGTGGTCTCCATCTTCAGGCGGCCTGCCGGGTACAGAGGCGTCAGGTTGTCGAAGAAGATCTTATTGCGCGCGACCTCGGGGTCCTCAAAATTAACCGCTTCGACCTTGATCAGCGCGAAGTAGCGCTCGCCGTCCTTGGGCGGGCGGACTTGCCCGGAGACGGTGTCGCCCGTGCGCAGGTCAAACTTCCGGATTTGCGACGGAGAAACGTAGATATCGTCCGGCCCCGGGAGGTAGTTGTATTCCGGCGCGCGCAAAAAGCCGAACCCGTCGGGCAGGCATTCCAGCACGCCTTCGGAAAAGATCAGGCCGTTCTTTTCCGTCTGGGCGCGGAGGATCTGGAAAATCAACTCCTGCTTGCGCATTCCGCTGGCGCCCGGGATGGCCAGATCCTTGGCGATCTTGGCCAGGTCTGTAATATTCTTATCTTTTAGTTCCGCGAGACTAATGCTCATCGTTTTTATTTCCTTAAAGGATTCAAAGATCAGCCTGAACTTCAGGCCGGGAGTTTCCGCCGGCGGATTCCGGAGTGGGTTCTGTCAGTTTTCCAGCCGGATTCGCCAAACGGAATGATTCCAAGATTTATGGTGCAAGCTGCTTTTACACATTACACGCCCGGAAGAACCCCCGCCTGCCGGATAGGCTTGCTGTTCTTCGGGACGCAAAACTCGGAGGGCCGCGCGTTCCGGTTGGACGGAATTAGCGGCGAAGCAGTCAACCCCGCATTCCTACGCCGAGGATTCCCTCAGTTGGTTAATTCCTGATCGTTTTCAGTTTCCGTTTCAAACTTTGCCGCGGCCACTTCCGGCCCGGCGTCCAGCACCGACGGCTCCACGGGACGCTCCAGCGCGATTTGCAGCACCTCGTCCATGTTTTCCACAAAACGGAGCGCCAGGGACGACTGGATCTCCGCCGGAATGTCCGCCAGGTCCTTCTCGTTATCCTTGGGGAGAATCACGGTGCGCATTCCCATGCGGTGCGCCGCCAGGAGCTTTTCCTTCATGCCGCCGATGGGCAGGACTTTTCCGCGCAGGGTGATCTCGCCGGTCATGGCGACGTCGCAGCGGATGGGAATCCGCGTCAGCGCGCTGACGATCGTGGTGGCAATTGTGATGCCGGCCGAAGGGCCGTCCTTGGGGATCGCGCCCTCGGGAACGTGCACGTGAATATCAATGTGCCGGTAGAAATCCCTCGGCAGGCCGAAATTCGCCGTGCGCGAGCGGACATAGCTCATGGCCGCCTGCGCCGACTCCTGCATCACGTCGCCGAGTTTTCCGGTCAGTGTGAGGCGCCCCTTGCCCTGCATGATGGTCGCTTCGGTGGCGAGAACCGTGCCGCCCACTTCCGTCCAGGCGAGGCCCGTCGCCAGGCCAATTTCGTTTTTCTTTTCCGCCCAGATCTCCCGGTACTTGAGGACTCCCAGGAATTCGTTGATGTTTTCCGGAGTCACAGCGATCGAATACTGTTTGCCTTCCTTGACCACGCGGCGCGAAATCTTCCTGCAAATATTGGAGATTTCGCGTTCCAGGCTCCGCACGCCGGCTTCATGCGTGTAGTGCCGGATGATGTGCTGGATCGCTTCGTCGGAAAAGGTCAGGTTGGATTGCGTAAGCCCCGCGGCTTCGAGCGTCTTCTTGACCAGGAAGCGCTTGGCGATCTGCGCTTTTTCGGCTTCAGTATAGCCGGGGATGCGCAGAATCTCCATGCGGTCCTGCAGGGGCTGGGGAATCGTGTGCAGCACGTTGGCCGTGCAGACGAACATCACTTTCGAGAGGTCGTATTCGACGTCGAGATAGTGATCGGTGAAGGCGTGGTTGAGTTCCGGGTCGAGGACTTCCATCAAGGCGGCGGATGGATCGCCGCGGAAGTCGGTGGACATCTTGTCCACTTCGTCGAGCACAAAGATCGGATTGACCGTTCCGGCCTTTTTCATCATCTGGATAATCTGGCCGGGCAGGGCGCCGATGTAGGTTCGGCGATGGCCGCGGATTTCGGCTTCATCGCGCACGCCGCCGAGCGAAACGCGCACGAACTTGCGTCCCGTAGCGCGGCCGATGGACATGGCCAGGGAGGTTTTTCCCACGCCCGGAGGCCCGACAAAACACAGGATCGAGCCCTTGGGATTCTTCACGAGTTGCCGAACGGCCAAAAATTCCAGAATGCGTTCCTTGATCTTCTCCAGACCAAAATGATCTTCTTCAAGATATTTTTCGGCCAGCTCGATGTCGCGAATCTCCTTGGACCTTTTCTTCCAGGGCACGGCGAGGAGCCAGTCGAGGTAGTTGCGGCTGACCGTGGACTCCGCCGACATCGGCGGCATCATTTCCAGCCGCTTGAGTTCCTGCAAGGCCTTCTCGTGGGTCTCCTTGGGCATGCCGGCGGTGTCGATTTTCTTCTTCAGTTCCTCGAGCTCATTTTTTTCGCCGCGCCCAAGTTCCTTGTGAATGGCCTTCAGCTTTTCGTTGAGGTAGTACTCTTTCTGGGCCCGCTCCATCTGGCGCTTGACGCGCGTGTTGATGTTGCGGTCCACGCTCAGCTTTTCGATTTCGTTTTCGAGAATCTCGCCGACGCGCATCAGGCGGTCGAGCGGATCGAAGTTTTCGAGAAGTTCCTGTTTTTCCTCGACGGGAATCTGCAGATTTGAGGCAATCGTGTCGGAAAGCTTGGCCGCGTCGTCCACGCGCGTCGCGGCGATCATGGTGTCGTAATTCAGGCTCTGCGACAGTTTTACATATTGTTCAAACAGGCCCGTGACCTTGGTGACGGCCTGTTCGATCTGGGGAGACGGCTCGGCCTTGTTGGGGATCACTTTCAGCGCCGCGCGGAAAAAACCTTCGTCGCCGGTGACCTGCATGGCCTTGGCGCGTTCCACACCTTCGACCAGCACGCGCAGATTGCCGTCGGGCAGGCGGACGCTTTGCACGATGTTGGCCAGCGTGCCGACGGTATAGATCTCTTCGGGTTTCGGATCGTCCACCGACGCGTCGTGCTGCGTGGCGAGAAAGATTTTCTTGTCGGTCGCCAGCGCTTCCTCGAGGGCGCGCAGGGAACTCTCCCGGCCCACGATGAAGGGGTTCATCATTTGCGGGAAGATGACCAGGTCCCGCACTGGCATCATCGGCACGTGTTTCAATTCGTTTTTTTCCCGGTTAAACATAGGTTCGGTTAGGTCCCGATGCTCCTTATCCCGCTTTTTCCAGCAGGGACCAGTTGATCTCGCGGCTGCGCACCATCTCCGCCGTGACCACGAATTCGCGAAGCTTGCGCTGCGCCGGCAAGTGGTACATCAGTTCGAGCATCAGGTCTTCGAGAATCATTCGCAGCCCGCGCGCTCCCACCTTGCGTTGAAGGGCCAGATCGGCGACGGTCTCAAGCGCGTCATCGGCGAAACGGAGCCGCACATTCTCAAATTCAAACAATCTCTGATATTGACGGATCAGCGCGTTCTTGGGCTCCGTCAGAATCTGCATCAGCGCGCCCTTGTCCAGGTCGCCGAGCACTCCCACGACGGGCAAGCGGCCGACAAATTCCGGAATCAGCCCGTAGCGGATCAGGTCGGTGGGCTGCACCTGGGCGAGCATCTCGATATTGCGCCGCTGCGCCGTGGAAGGCTGCGCGTCAGTATGAAACCCGAGCGATTTCTGGCCGATGCGCCGCTCGATCGTCTTTTCGAGGCCGACAAACGCGCCACCGCAGATGAACAGGATGTTCGTCGTGTCCACCGGCGTGAATTCCTGGTGCGGGTGCTTGCGTCCGCCCTGCGGCGGAACGTTCGCGATCGTGCCTTCCAGAATCTTCAGGAGCGCCTGCTGCACGCCTTCGCCGGAAACGTCGCGCGTGATCGAGGGGTTCTCGTCCTTCTTGGAAATCTTGTCAATCTCATCTATATAGATGATCCCCTGCTGCGCCTTGGTCACGTCGCCGTCGGCTGCCTGCAAGAGCTTCAGAATAATGTTCTCGACGTCCTCGCCTACGTAGCCCGCTTCGGTCAACGTCGTGGCGTCCACGATCGCGAAGGGAACATCCAGCATGCGCGAGAGAGTCTGGGCCAGGAGCGTCTTGCCCGTGCCTGTCGGGCCGATCAGAAGAATGTTGGACTTGGTCAATTCCACGTCGCCCGGCTGGCGATTCAGGAAAATTCGCTTGTAGTGATTGTAGACGGCAACGGCCAGCTTCTTCTTGGTCTTGTCCTGGCCGATCACATACCCGTCGAGGAAAGCCTTGATCTCCGGCGGCCGGGGCAGCCGCTTGTTCGCCGGATTGGACTGCTCGCGCTTTTCGTCTTCAAGGATCTGGTCGCAGACATTGACGCATTCATTGCAGATGTAGGCGCGCGGATAGTCCGAGGGCGAACTGATCAGTTTCTCGACCTGTTCCTGCGTTTTGTGGCAGAAGGAACAGCGCAACGGTTCGTCGGTAGTAAGTTTTCTCAACGGTGTGACGCCCTCCGGCGGTCCCTGACGTGAAAGCGCGGGTTACAACAGGTCCCACGCCCCATTCCCTGCCGCTCGGAACAATTCTAGGCCTATTTTGTGTCCCCGTACACCGCCGCGCGCGCGCACGCTACTAACTTTTTGGAACGCGCTAGCGGTGCTTGGTAATAATCTCGTCAATCAGCCCGTACTCTTTGGCCTGCACGGGGGACATGATGAAATCGCGCTCCACGTCCTTCTCAATTTTTTCTATGGATTGCCCGCTGTGATGCGCAATCAGGCCGTTAATTACGGTGCGCATGCGAATGATCTCCTTCGCATGGATGTCAATATCGGTCGCCTGGCCGGACAGCCCCGACATCCACGGCTGGTGAATCAGGATGCGGGAGTTCGGCAGCGAAAAGCGCTTTTTGGGCGCCCCGGCCGTCAGGAGCAGGGCAGCGATCGAGGCCGCCTGGCCGACGCAGATGGTTACTACGCTTGGCCGGACGAACTGAATCGTGTCATAGATCGCCATGCCCGCGGTGATCGAGCCGCCCGGAGCATTGATGTACAGCGAAATATCTTTTTCTGGGTCCTCGGCTTCGAGGAACAGCAGTTGAGCCGTGACCAGGTTCGCCACATGGTCGTCAATGGGCGTCCCGATGAAAATAATGTTGTCTTTGAGCAGGCGGGAGTAGATATCGTAAGCCCGCTCGCCCCGGTTGGTCTGTTCGACGACCATGGGGATAAGCGTTGTCGCTCGTGGCGAACTATCGTCAAAATGATTCATTTAGTTTTTTAGGTAGCGCGGAGGAACCCGTCCGGAACCCCTCTATTTCTCCTTGGAATTTGTCCGGATCCGGGAATTTCTGCAGAGCCAGTCCAGAGTTTTTTCGCTCCGGAGCTTCGATTTCATCCTATCGAGCGCCTTTTGCCTTGTCAAGTTGGCGCGGACGGCGGTTGCGGATTCGCCACTGCGCGCGGCGATCCCTTCAATCTCTTTTTCCAGGTCTTCCTCGGACACTTCAATATTTTCAGCGGTGGCGATCCGGTCGAGCAGGATCTCAATCTTCACGTCATTGATCGAGCGGTCCCTTTGCTTGGCCCGTAACGACACCCAATCCACATTCACAGCGCGCGGGTCCACGCCTTGCGCTGCCAGCGACCTCACCGTGCGCTCCAGCAGCGAGTCCATCTGATGCTGCACCAGCGCTTCCGGCACCGGAAAATCGTGCGCGGCGATAATTTGTGTCAGCAACTTTTCCTTGGTCTGGTCGTCCAGCTTGTGCTTGCGCGCGTGCTCGAGTTCCTCGTGGACCTTCTTGCGCAACTCCTCGACCGTTTGCCCTTCGCCAAGGTCCTTGGCAAATTCGTCGGTCAACTCCGGGCGCTTTTTTTCCTTAATTCCGAGGACCTCGACGGAGTACGTATACGTTTTGTCGCGCAGCTTGGCGTCGGGATAGTCCGAGGGATAGGAAACGTCAAAATTTTTGTGATCGCCGACGTTCGCCCCGCGCAGATTCTGATTGAACGCGTCCATCGTCTCTTCGCTGCCAACGTGGCACAGCACGCTCTCGGCTTCGAGCGGTTCGCCGCCGCCCGCCGGGATGCCGTTCAATTTGACCTGGGCGAAGTCGCCATCGGCGATCACGCGCCCTTCGACGGGAACAAACGTCGCGGCGCGGTCGCGCAGCTCTTCGATGGCCTTGTCTACGTCGGCGTCTTCAATCTTTACGTCGTCAATCTCGACTTCGAGGTCCTTATATTGTCCCAGTTCAAATTCCGGCAACACCTCGAACACCGCGCGGAACTTCAGCGGGCCACTCTCGGCGAAGTCCACCTTGTCCACCTGCGGCTGCGTGATCGGGTACATCTTCTGTTCCGTGACCGCGCGCTCGATCTGCTCCGGCACGAGCGATTGCAGCACCTCGCTCTTGATGTCCTCCGCGAAGCGCCGCCGGATCAGCGTGACCGGCGCCTTCCCGGGACGAAATCCCGGCACGCGCGCCAGCCGCGCAAATTCCCGCGCTACTTTTTCCATCGCTTTTTGCACTGTTTCCGCGGGGATTTCCAAATCCAGTTCGCGCCGGCAGGTTGCTTCACTCATCGTTCGCTGTTCGCCTTCCTGAATGTTGTGCTGAAGAAAACGATATGGTTCAAAAACAAATAAAAAATCATCGCACTTCGACTCTTTGCCGCTTCTCGGTCCGGATGAAGGAAACGGGAAAGAACTGCGAGCGGGGTACAACGAATGCAAAGTATAGGGGAATGGTGGAGGTACGTCAACCGAGGGGTGGGGCAAAAGCGCGTATCGAAAGATTTCCTGCAGGCCGGGCGCGGCGCGTTGCGGCAGACTGCTAGCTCCCAATCATTGGGCTAAATCCGTGAAAAGCCAACTTCCGATAAGCACATCTTGTTTGAATCTGGAATGCGTTCATGCCTATTTGAGAGGCTTTCGTCGTTTTCCACGGACGAAGCCGACTAAACCATAAAGGAATAACCAGACACCACCGAGTGCGGGCGCAAGCGTCGGAATCCATCTTTGGCTACGGTACGAATAAAATGCAAATTGATGGTTCAAAATTAGGCGCAGACAAACGATGATGACAACGGCTCCGATAAGTATGTATCCAATGTTTAGTATCCGACGATCCCAGTCCATCTAACGGTCCTCGTTCATTTTTGCCACTAGTGTGTTCGGTAGAGATTGGAGATACCCAGCCAATCTAGGTGAGTGGTTCGGATTTTGTATCCAAGGCTTTGGGTGCCCCGTCCTTCGCTTTTTGAAGGGCGGGGTTTTTGACTTTGTCCACGAATTTTTCAGCGTTGCACATTCAATCAAAAGCCCCACCCTTGAAAAGCATCAAGGATGGGGCACCCACACCAAAGCTGGAAAAGCTCCAAGGCAGATCTCAATTACAACTGAGAATGTACGGGAATCAAATGCGCTACCGCGCCGCAGACTCTCCCGCCTTTTGCCCCATGACCCACGCCCTCATGATCTTCCAGTCGGGGTCGTCCTCAGTTGCAAATTGACGGCCTCCCTGATGCGTATCGGCGATGCCGCCTGCCTCCGGCGCCAGCGGCATGCGCAGAAACAGGCTCAGGGACGGGTTGCCGGGAACTACCAGTTTCGAGACGGTCTCGAAGTTTTGGCGCGACTGCTCCTCGGTCCAAAAGCTCTTTCCGGGCGTCAGCATCTCTAGGCTCAGGGGACCGCCACCATGATGGCTCATCTGATGGCAAGTGTAGCAGCGGGCGTGCTCGTCCGAGCGCTTCTTCAGGAAAATAGGCTCGACGCGCGTTTTGAAAAACTCGTAATCGAGCTGCGGAGTTTGCGCGTCGGCATTCGCCGGTGTCTGCGCCTTCGCGGTGGGAGTACGCACGTTGAAGAACAAGACAGCGGATGCGGCCAGTAAACCCGCGAGAATTAATTTTGGCAGAATCCTCGAAATCATCATCGCCTCGGCTCCGTTTCGTATTTTCTTAGCATCTTGCGCAGAACTATCTTATTTCGTCATTCCGAGCCCCGGAAGGGACCGGGATAAACTCCGCGAGGAATCCCTCTTTCTTTTTCCGCGCGCCGCCACAGAACACGGAGGGATTCCTCGCTTCACTCGGAATGACCGGAGCGCCAGGGCACTTTTTCCGCAAACTCCCAGACCAACAGAAATCCCGGACTTCAAAAGAAAGCACAATCCCGAATCTACTTCGCCAACAGTGTGCTGATCCGGTCCGGCATCTCGTCCACGGGGATGCGGGTGATCTCTTTGATCGCATTCACGTCAATGGCGGTGACGGATTTCGTTCCGCACGTGGAAACGTAGACGGTTTTGCTGTCCGGAGTAAACGTGATCCAGGCGGGCCCTCCGCCACGCGGCGGCTTCCCCGGCACAGGCGTATCCGGCAGGGAGACATGCCCCAGCAGCTTGAGGTCGGGGAGAGAGTAGACGAAGACCGCATTGGCGGGCCTGCTGTTGGTCCAGAGCGTTTTGTCGTCGGGCGCGATGCCGATGCCGTGGCTGATGCCCTCGCATCCTGGAGGAAAGCCTCCGGGCTGGTCGGGATTCTTGATTCTCGCCACTTCTTTGTGGGTTTGGAAATCCACCACGGAGAAACCGTTCGTTTGGTTGAGATTCGCAAAAATCCTGTGGCCCGAGCCGTCGGGATTGCTTTCGATAATCAGCGGCAGGACGCCTTGATCGTAGTCAAACTCCCAGGCGATCTCCATCTTCTGAAGATCAAAGACAGTGAAGAAGTGTCCGCCGGGCGATCCGGCGGCGGCAAATTTTCCGTCCGCGGTCAGGGCCACGTCGTGCAGGCCCCTTTTCACCGGAATGCTTTTGACCTTTTCCAGGGATTTGGAGTCAATGATGTCCAGCGCCCCTCGGTCCTCTGCTTCGAGGCCGGTATTGCGAATGCACACGACGATCAGCTTTCCATCGTTCGTCACCATGGCGTCGTTGGCCCAGCCGCTGAGAGGCACCTTCTTGATCGTTTTTCCGCTCTTGCGATCCCGGACGTCGAGGGCGTCCTCGCTCCTGCTGGTGATATAGAGGCGGCTTCCGTCGGGCGAGAATCGCACCACTTCGGGCGACTCGATGCCTCGGATTACCTCGACCACCTTGTTCGTCGCGGCGTCAATCACAGAAATGGTGGTGCCGCCCCGATTGGCGACATAGACTCGCACGGTGGCCGCCGCCAGGGGCAGCGCTGCGAGCAGGACTACAGGCAATAGCCACAGGTTCCATCGGGCGCAGAAATATTTTTTCATTTTGGTTAGGTTCATGTGCAGGTACCCCTCTTCTATTGGCGCAGAGAGTAGAACTGAGCGAGCCCCAAGTCAAGCGGCATAGGTGAAGATGCGCGGAACCGGACCAGACTATATGAGAATTGGTGCGGAAGAAGGGACTCGAACCCCTACGGCCTTTCGGCCACCAGCTCCTAAGGCTGGCGCGTCTGCCAATTCCGCCACTTCCGCACGGAGGGACAGTATAGCACCGGGGGTGATCTATCTTGAGCCTCGCGAGGCTCCCGGAAGATCGGGGTTGTGCCGCAAGCCCGGGAATGATAGTGTCCGCGCATAGCACGGTTACTGCTGACCTCAATCATTACCTTCGGAGGAAACCATGGCCTTTTGCACCAAGTGCGGCGCAGAGATGGCGGATGGGGCGGCGTTTTGTCCTAAATGCGGCCAGGCGGCGCAAGCGGTTCAGCCCTCACAACCAGCGCAATCCGGGATGGCGGAAAACGTCGCCGGATGTTTGAGCTATTTGCTCGGTTGGGTCACCGGGATCGTTTTTTTCCTGATAGACAAGCGGCCGTTCGTACGATTTCACGCGGCGCAGTCCATCGTTGTATTCGGCGGATTGTTTGTCCTGCGGCTCGTGATCGGGGCTTTCGTGGGGCCCGGAGTGATGATGATGGGCTTCGGGGCAGTGGGGTTCGCGGGCGTGCTCTATGGCCTCGTCGGCTTGGCGGGCTTGGTCCTCTGGATTCTGCTCATGGTCAAAGCCTACCAGGGCTCCCGGTTTGAGCTCCCCGTCGTGGCGATATTCGCCAAAACCATTGCGGGAAAGTGATCGGGAAGAGGAACGAGTTTCCCAATTAAGATGAGGCTGGCGAAGCGCGCCGCCGGAATTACTCGCCAGAGTGTTCGTGCGGCCCGATCCGAGCAAGCTTCCGGCATGAGTTTCCCCTTGCCGATTTCGTCTTGACTTTCGCGCCCGTCCCGTCCATCTTTTAGGGCTTTCCACCCCGCCGCACGCTCCGCCGGAGCCTGCGGTGACGTGGGCAGGCTGGATTCCGACAGGAGCGCAAATCAAACGTGGCGGAGCGCGTCAAAGTTCGTTTGTTCTTTCATGATCGTTGCTTTGACGGGGCGTCCTCGGCCGCCATTTTTTACCGGTTCTTCCGCGAACGGTTCAACTCCGCCGCTGAGTTCCATTTCACCGGCATGACCCACCAGGCGCGCCGTCCCTTTGAGGAAAGCGCCTTCGACGGCGATGAAAACGCCATCGTGGATTTCAAGTATTCAAGTTCGCCGCGCGTGACCTGGTGGTTTGACCACCACCAGAGTGCGTTCCTGACGCCCGCCGACGCCGAGAATTTTCACGCCGACCGCAGCGGAAGAAAATTTTACGATCCGAATTACAAGTCCTGCACGAAGCTTCTCGCCGATGTCACCAGCTCGAAATTCGGATTCGATACGCGTCCGCTCAACGAGCTGATCCACTGGGGCGACATCATTGACGGCGCGCAGTATCCCACGCCGGAATCCGCGGTGGCGATTGACCAGCCGGCCACGCAACTGGCGCTGGTCATCGAAGCGGCGCCGGAAAACGGCCTCGTCCCGAAATTGATTCCGGACCTGGCCTATCGCCCGCTCTCCGAGATGATTCAATTGCCTGCGGTCCAGCAGTATCTTGGGCCGCTCCTCGAAGGCCACCGGCGCTCGATGGACGTGCTGCGGGAGCGCATGGAAGTCCGCAAGGGCGTGATCTTCTTTGATTTGAGCGATCTCGATCTCGAGGGCTACAACAAGTTCATTCCGTACATGCTGCACCCGGAGGCGCGCTATTCCGTCAGCGTCCTCAAGTCTCCCGTGCGCTCGAAGATTTCCCTTGGATCGAATCCATGGAATCCCGATGCCGCGGAAGACAATCTGGCGAGCCTGGCCGAGCAGTTTGGCGGCGGCGGGCACCCGCGCGTGGCCGCAATCTCCCTCGAGCCGCGAGAGATCGAGCGCGCCAAGAAGATCGCCCGGGACATCGCAAAAAAATTGCGCCGCGAATAGGTGCGCAGCGAGGCGTCGAAATTTTCAGGAGTCGTGGTAAAATAAAAAGTTCGTGGGCCGCTGTTTCAACCGGTAGTGCAGCCGGCTCTTCGTTGTTGGCTTCGGGCGACTAACTCAATTGGTAGAGTAGCAGACTCTTAATCTGCGAGTTCAGGGTTCGAGTCCCTGGTCGCCCACCAAATCCGCTCTTGCCCCGGATTTCCATTTTGAATTCCAATCTCAAGGTCAATTTCCAAGGTCCCGCAGGACTTCCGGTGGCGGCTTGATTCTGGGTCGCTAGTTGGATGAGCGATTGGGTCCGGGGCGGTGTTCTCGATTTTGGCGCTCACGTTTGGCCAAAGGACTAGCCTACCCGCAATGTCTATATGGGTAGAAGGAACGGCCTGGCGAAAGGCTGCCGATATTGAGATATGCAAGAAATTTCAACACTTTACAAACGATTTACTCATTACTGTGCGACTGGAAAGGAAAGGATAGTATCAGGTCATTGAATATTCATCACTTAGAGTTGGCGGGAATTGGAAGAAGAAATGCTCTACATATAGCGAGTTTCAAACCAAGGTGAGGCGGTTGTGTGCAGAAAGGTGGACCGATGCCGGGCAGATTAGGGGTATTCCAAGGTAGGGGCAAGGCTTGGTCGGCGACAGTTTTGGGATTGGTGTTGGCCTTTTTCTTGATTGGTTCTGTCGCCCGGGCCGACACTGTGAGTATGCAGTTTATTGGTGCGGCGGGGAGTACGACCCTGAACGTTAGCGATCCGGACGCGGGTTACACAAACGCGAACGCCCTCATCGATCCTTACAAGGCTTATATTAACGGGTCCTCCACATCCACCCTCATCTGGTGTGTTGATCCCGACCACGACGTTAGTTCGGGGCAAACCTGGACAGCGAACGTAAGCTACCTCGGTGGCAATCTGAGCAACACGTACCAAGGCAGTGCCGCAGCCTACGGCTCGATGGCGTGGCTCATTACACAGCTTCAATCGGCCACCACTACGGTCCAACAGCAAGAGTTGCAGGCCGCGATCTGGGAAATAGCGGAAGGCGCGCCGGGGTCAACGGGGGACTTCAGCATAAATAATGTAACGTCCACTTTTCTCAATGCCGTCAACCTGGATATTACGAACGCGGAAAATAATGCACTGACTTCCGGTTTTGAAATTCTCACAGATACCAATGGGCAAACTCAAGAGTTTATGGTGATCAGTACCCCCGAGCCTTCGACATTTCTCCTGCTCGCAGCAGGATTGTTCGCGCTTATGATCCTTACCCGATCCAAGTGGGCGCTCCCTCTCGTTGGCAGATTAAACTCGGGGGCTCGATAGAATCGGGATTGTAGTTCCGTGTGGATCAGGCTATTCGTAATCCGGCAGGCCAGCGAGTTCCGGCGGATATGTCCATCTGATGTATCCGCCTTTCCTAAATCGCATTAAAAACCACCAGGCGCTCCGCAACACGTCGCGAAGTCTTTTCTTCACAGGGCCACTTTCCTCCCTCCACATTCAATTGACGCGCGAGAGCAGGCATGGATTTGAAATCTCTTTGACCCGCATTTCTCACGAAATTGTATGTTTCCTGGGAACGCCAATCTCCTGATTGG
>VFSW01001941.1_pt1 | contig 31356 bp, 25 predicted proteins | sample 5358111 | NCBI WGS metagenome assembly VFSW01 (sample SAMN11554181, study PRJNA540505) | mine drainage metagenome | isolation source: sediment from site ElyBrook_90M | place: USA: Ely Copper Mine, Vershire, VT | collected 2017 | reverse complement strand
CCCGCGCGCCCTTGGTGCGCGCCCATGGCGCCGGCCGGCCCATCCGCAATCGCCCCGCCATCCAGGCTGTAATCGAGCACCACCTTGCGCACGTATCGGCGCGTCTCCGGAATCGATTCCGGCACCTTGTCCGCCACCACCGCCCGCTCGCCCGCGTTGTACGCCGCCAGCACGGCCGGCAGATGGTACCGCGCGCCCTCCGCATCAGTCCGCCGCGACAGATAGGCCAGATAGCGCGCCGCCCCAAGCACGTTCTCGACCGGATCGAACGGATCGCGCACCCCGAACCGCCGCGCCGTCGCTGGCATCAACTGCATCAGCCCCTCGGCGCCCGCCGGCGACACCGCCACCGGATTCCCGCTCGATTCCACCCGCGCGATCGCACTCAGCAGCGCCGGATCGATTCCATAGATTCCCGCTACCGCCCCAAACAACGCCGTCTCGTCAATTGCGCCGCCATCACCCGCCAGCACTTGCGAATGCGCTAGCCCGGCTTCTCCGCCGGCCACCCAGGCGGCCCACACCAGCAACGCAATCAACACCGCCCGCCGCCCGCCAATCACAGTACCGACCCCATGATCCCCAGCGTCCCCAGGCTGAGCGCGCTGTTGGCGATTATCTGCGTCACGTCCTTCGCCACCGTAAGCTTGCTCTCGAAGTCAAGCTGCTCCGGCACATAGATCGTGTCGCCCGGACCGAGCCGCACCGCCATCAGGCCGCCCGAAACCAGCGGCAGCAGCGGAAACATCCGGCTCTCCTCCGTGCTCTTGATCCCCTGCTCGGTCAGCACCGACCCGTCCGCCCGCACCAGCATTATCCCGTCGACGTTGCCGGTCTGGGTCGGACCACCGGCCCGCGCCAGATAGTCCCGCACCGTCAATCCGGGCTGATAAATGACCGCAGTCGGGCTATAAACCTCGCCCAGCACGTTGACCGACGAGGGCCGCTTCGGAATCACCAGGTCATCGCCGTTTTCAAGCGTTACGTTATCGCTTGACTCGGCCAGTGCATCGTTGCCTGTCAGATGGATCACCACCCGGCCCTGCGCCTGATGCTGCATGGATTGCGAAATCGCCCCCTCCAGCATCGTCATTTGCTCTATCGTTATCGGCTGCTGTTGAGAGCTACTTTGCGCTTCAGTCACTTGTAGCAGCGACAACTCCTGCTGCAATCGCGACCGCGCATTGTCGATCTGCTCCTGCTGCGCCGCCTTCACCGACGCCCTGATAAACACCGCCGCCTGCGGATATGCGTCCGGCAGGAACCCCCCGCACCGCTCCAACACCGAGGCGAGCTGCTCGCCCGCACGAATCGCATACGGCCCTGGCCGCAATACCTCGCCGCTGACCATGATGATTCCCGGCGTATGCCAGTCCGGCACCTGATGGACAAAAAGGGCGTCGTCGCGCTCGAGCGGCGGGTTCTCGTCCGCATTACCCGCCATCGCGGCGGCCAGATTGATATGCTGGTAGATGTAGACTGTCTTCAGGCCATCGAGTACGCGGGTATGCACGATATCGGCCTGACCCTGATAGGCCGTATGTCTGAGTCCGCCCGCCTGATAAACCAGGTCGCTGACTCGCATCCCCTGCTCCATCGAATACGATCCCGGGTTGCGCACCTCGCCGAAGACCCGCACGGTCGGATAATCCCCAATCTGACCCTGGCTGAAGATCGTCAGTTCGTCCTGAGGCTCGAGCGTCAAATCGGCGTCGCTCGGGATATTCAGCGTGTTGGGATCGAGCGCCGCTTCGAGATCGATCGGCACCAGATGCACGCTCTGGTCATCTCCCTGGACGCGCCGGATAAGCGCGTACTTGAGGAACGTCTCCTTGCCCGTTCCCTCGCCGGTCTGGATCAGATCGCTGACCCGCATCCCGGGCCGCCACTGATATGTCCCGGGCCGGTTGACGTTGCCCTTGAGCACGACCACGTCCTTGCGGTCCGGCAGGACCGGATAGACGCGGACCAGGTCGCCGTCGAGTATCGGGAAACCTTTATCTGCCGCCTGATCGTAGGCGACGTCGAGCACGGCCATCTGCTGATGGTTCTGGATACGCTCGACCTGGATTCGATTACCGTAGCCGAATGCGCTGATTCCGCCGCTTAAGCGCAGCAGCCCGGCGATCGACGCGTTGCCCGCAAGCTCATAGATCGCCGGCCGCTTGACGTCTCCGACCACGCCCGCGACCCGGCCTATCGGCGGCACGAAAATTACATCCTCGGCCTCGAGGCGCAGGTCGGCCGAATCGTCGCCCGCGAGCAGCAGATCATAGAGGTCGATAACCTTGATCGCGCGGCCCTTGCGGCGCAGCTCGATCCGCCTGAGGCTGCCTATCTTGCTGATACCGCCCGCGGCGACCAGCGCGTTTGACACCCGCGCGAGCGCGCTCACCGTATAGACGCCGGGCTGCGTCACCTCGCCGACGACGAACACCTGGATACTCCGCAGGCGTCCCATGGTGACGTCGGACTGCACGCCGGTTATCTGATCGAGCCGGCCGACGAGCATCTGCCTCGCCTGCTCCAGGGTCAGGCCCGCCACCTGCTGCGGCCCGATATCGGGAACGAAGACCGCGCCATCCGGGCTGATCGTCAGGTTGAGCGTGCGATTCGCACGGCCCCAGATCATCAGCTTCAGCTCATCGCCGGGACCCAGCACGTAATCCGGTCCAACTGGCACGTCGACCACCGGCGCGAAGGTCGAGACTGAGGAGCTGAAGGCCGCGTAGCCAAACTGTTTGAGGTTCGTTGGCGTTGGATTGGTCGCTATCCGCCACGGATTGAGCAACTGATCGAAGCCGAGTTCGATAGATGAGGTCTGTTGCGGCCCGGCGTTTGTTCCGGAAACGGACGGCCCAGCGGACGGCTGACCGACAATCGTGGTGGAGTTCGCATTCTGATCCGAGCCGTTTTGCGCGCATCCTTCGAGCTGGGCCGCCTGCGCGTCGGAAAGTCCCATCGCCCGAGCGTTGGCCGCGATCTGGTCGGGCGTCATATGGCGCATCGCCATCCGCACGCAGAGTTCTTCGATCTGATTGTTGGCGAGTTGGCCGCCACTCGCGATTCGCGACCTGATCTGTCCGGTCGCCGCCGGTGGCAATCCGGAACCGCCGCTTCCCTGGCCGACCGAATCGGCCAGGCCGCCGTTTTGCAGCAGGTCGCCCACACCCACCGCCGGATTCATGACTTGGGCGCTTACGACCCTCGCCACGCAGACGCTCAACAGGATAGTGGCGACGCAAAACAGTGCAGGCCGCAACGCCCGTGATCCAATCGTTAACGCAATCGCGCTAAGCCGCCCCAAGTTGGTTTTCCTCCCGCCGAAGTCGCGTTTAAGGCGTCGAGCCAGGTATAGTCGCTCCCGGAAGCAGCCGTATGACCAGTGCATTCTCACTCGACGCAATACAGCCGCATCGCGGCGACGTCGTGTTTTCCACCACTTCGAAGCCGTCGGGCACCGGCTGTCCGCCGCAAATGACCATCTGGCCGCGCAATGGCTCGACCAGAGCGCCGTTACAAAGTCCCGCGCAGTCAGGGCTTTCACCGGTTCCAGTGATTACTTTTCCGGGCGGCGGCGGCTCGCCTCGGCAGATCCATTGCGAACCGCCGGCGCGCATCGGCTGAGTCATCCCTGACATTCCATTTTGCCCGGATACATTAGCCTGTCCGGAAGCGGCGTCCTGCCCGGTGTCGTAAGCTGGATCCGAAACTGCGTACTGAGCGATTTGCAGCGCGCTTGCGGAATCCGGCACTGGTGACGATAGAGGCCGCTGCGTCGAGGGTTGAAACCCGGCACTGGCGGCGGCGCTTACCAGCACGAGCGCGAGTACCGCACATCCAACGGCCGCGACGCGCTCGGCAAGACTGGTGTTAGATGAAATATTTGAGAGTCGAACCCGCCCCGGTGAGAGCATCAGCAATCTCCAGGCAATCCGTTCGATCGGCAGTTTGCGGTCGCTTCGGTAGACGAGTCAGTCCTTTCCTTCGAGGTCCGAAGCGATAGACGAACTGTATCCCTGTTGATACAGCAACTCGTCATTTTCAGGGTCAGTTTGTCTCGCGTCCGAACAGTGCGCAAGTGTCTTTTCGCGAGATGCTAGTCGCGGCTGCAATGAATAGCCAACGGGATGAAATGAATCACTTAAAACTGACATTGCTTGTCAAATGTGATGCAGTGTCCAGATTCTTCGTAATTCAATTTCATCTCCATCCAAACGGCTGGGAAACATATGGTCACGAGTAGTAACTGACGTACGCTGGACAAAAAAGGAGGGCTGGGATTTCGCCCAGCCCTCCTTACAGCCGCCACCACCGCAACCCCGCCCACACTCGGAAAAACCCGATGATTTACAATCACTCGCTCCTGATCATCGCGCTCAAACTGAATCGACCCCGGGGTCCGCAATCCCGCACCGCTCTCGCATCGTCACCGCCATGCCCATCCGCCGCCCGTTCGTCTCCGCCGCGACGGACCCCAGGGTCTTCTGAAACACTTAATTTCGCCGCCATCGCTGATCGGCCCACGCACCTTTTGGCGCGATTCATGCCCTTCGATTCGCTCTACGAGCATCCACTGGTTGCTCCACAATTCATGCATTTGTAACAGGTGCCATTACGCACCATGATGCTGCCGCAATCGGGGCACGGCGGCGCGTCGGCCTGATTCACAAAGGGCTGGCGTGCCGCGCTGACCGCGACTGCTATTCCGCGCGGGACCGGCGCCGGCTCCCTGTTGTCGGGCAACCCGGCTATCGATTGGCCGCTATCCGCCGCCGGCGCGACCACGCCGATATCGTGGCGGGCCTCTTCGTCGAGGAACTTCGACGCGAGCCATCGGAACAGGTAGTCGACGATCGACTTGGCGTAGGGAATCTGCGGATTCTTGGTGAAGCCCGACGGCTCGAAACGCATGTGCGCGAACTTGTCGACCAGAAAGCGCAGCGGCACGCCGTACTGGAGCGCATAGCTGATCGCGGTCGCGAACGAGTCCATCAGGCCCGAAATGGTCGAGCCCTGCTTGGACATCATGACGAAGATTTCGCCCGGTGCGCCGTCCTCGTACATGCCGACGGTGATATAGCCCTCGTGTCCCGCGATATCGAATTTATGCGTGATCGATTTGCGTTCGTCGGCGAGCTTGCGGCGCATCGGACGGAACTCATCGCCACCCGCCTGTAGCGCGGCAGCGGCGGCGAGCGCGCCCGCCGCGGTCACGGCGCCCGGGCCGGCCTTGGCGGTATTGAGCGGCTGCGTCCGTTTCGATCCGTCGCGGTAGATTGCGACCGCCTTGAGGCCGAGCTTCCACGCCGTCATGTAGGCTTCGGTGATCTCGTCGGCGGTCGCTTCGGCCGGCATGTTGATGGTCTTCGAGATCGCGCCCGAGATGAACGGCTGCACCGCGCCCATCATCTTGAGATGGCCCTGGTAGTGGATGGTGCGCGAGCCCGCGCGCGGCTTGAAGGCGCAATCGAAGACCGCCAGATGCGCGGTGCTCAGCAGCGGCGCGCCCTCGATGGTCTCGTGCTCGTCGAGATATTCGACGATGTCCTGGATTTCCTTGGAGTCGTAGCCGATCCGCTTGAGCGCGCGCGGGACGGTGCCGTTGACGATCTTGAGCATCCCGCCGCCGACCAGCTTCTTGTACTTGACCAGCGCGATATCGGGTTCGACGCCCGTGGTATCGCAATCCATCATGAAGGCGATGGTGCCGGTGGGCGCCAGCACCGTCGCCTGCGAATTGCGGAAGCCCGCCGCGCTCCCGAGCTTGAGCGCCTCATCCCACGACTCGCGCGCGGCGCGCAGAAGATCCAGCGGCACCAGCGACGGATCGAGCCTGTGGGCTTCGTGGCGATGGCGCTCGATCACGCGGAGCATCGGCTCGCGATTCATCGCATAGCCGGCAAAGGGCCCCGTGGCTTCGGCGATCCGCGCCGATTGCAGATACGCTTCGCCGGTCATCAGCGCGGTGATGGCGCCCGCGTAACTCCGTCCCTGGTCGGAATCGTACGGCATCCCGAGCGCCATCAGCAGCGCGCCGAGATTTGCATAGCCCAGTCCGAGTTCGCGGAAGTCATGCGCGTTGCGGCCGATCTCCTCGGTCGGATACGACGAGTTATCAACGATGATGTCCTGCGCCGTGATCATCACATCGACCGCGTGGCGAAACGCGCGCACGTCGAACTCGCCGCGGTCGTCGATAAACTTGAGCAGGTTGAGCGACGAAAGATTGCACGCCGAGTTATCCAGATGCATGTACTCGCTGCATGGATTCGACGCGTTGATGCGCCCCGAGTTCGGACAGGTGTGCCAGGCGTTGATCGTGGTGTCGAACTGCATCCCGGGATCGCCGCAGGCCCACACCGCCTCGGCCATCATGCGCATCAGGTCGCGCGCGCGATAGGTGTCGGCCACCTGCCCGTCGGTGACGTAGTGGGTGCGCCATTCGCCGTCCTCGGCGACCGCGCGCATGAACTCGTCGGTCGCGCGCACGGAATTATTGGCGTTCTGAAAAAAGACCGAGCCATAGGCCGGCCCGTCGAGCGATCCGTCATAGCCCGCGTCGATCAGCGCCCACGCCTTCTTCTCCTCTTCCTGCTTGCAGCGGATGAAGTCGGCGATATCCGGATGGCTGGCGTTGAGCACGACCATCTTGGCCGCGCGCCGGGTCTTGCCGCCCGACTTGATAACGCCCGCCGCGGCGTCGGCCGCCTGCCGGAAGCTCCGCGGGCCTGAGGCGGTGCCGCCGGCCGAGAGTGTCTCGCGGCACGAGCGCACGGCCGAGAGGTTCACGCCCGCGCCCGAGCCGCCTTTGAAGATGATTCCCTCATTGCGGTACCAGTTCAGGATCGAGTCCATGTTGTCGTCGACCTTCAGGATAAAGCAGGCCGAGCATTGCGGCTTGGGCTCGATTCCGACGTTGAACCATACGGGACTGTTGAAGGCGGCCCGCTGCGTCACCAGCAGCGCCGAGAGCTCCGCATGGAAGGTGTCGCGCGCCTCGACCGAGGCGAAGTAGCCGTCCCGCTCGCCCCATCCGGTGATCGTATCGGCCACGCGCCCGATAAGCTGGCGCACCGAGGTTTCGCGCCGCGGGCTGCCGAGCGGCCCGCGGAAATATTTCGAGACGACGACGTTGGCGGCGGTCTGCGACCAGCCCCGCGGCACCTCGACGTCGCGCTGTTCGAAGACCACGCGGCCATCCTCGCCGCTGATAACGGCGGAGCGCTGGTCCCACTCGACCTGGGTCATCGGATCGACGCCGGGGCGGGTGAAGAAGCGCTCGAGCGTGATTCCGCGCGCCGCGCCGCTATTCTGTCCGGCGACACCGGTCCGCGCGATGCTCTCCGCCGCCGGTTCGGCTACCTTGCCCGATGGTTTTTTCTCGCTTCCCGCCACGGTCAACTCTCCAGCCAAATCTCCCGACTCCATCCCCGCCTCCACTCAACCGCCCATCCGAATTTCGTTCCAAAGGTAACCCAACGTTGGGCTTCCGATAGGATCGAGATACCCCTTGGGTAGCGGTCAAGTCAAGCGCATACACCCAACAGGTTGTATACAATACACCTGTTTACAACTATATGGCAGGCTGTTGACAATTTTTCGTTTTAGTTTCGGTTCGCTTTGGAAGGTCACGGCGACGCTTGCCTTTAACTCCCTCAAATTGACCCGGTTCGTTGCCTGTTAACACGCTGTAGGAATCATAAACGAACGCGCGTGATCCACTCGCGCGCGCCCATTGCGCTCGCGCGGCGGGGGGTTATGCTCGAAAGGCGATGGCGGTACGCAAGCGCAGACGGCCCGAGCCAATTGCGAGCACGCTCGGTGCGATAATCGACCGGCTCGATACGCAGGGCCATTTCGGAATCGTGCGGTTGATAAGCGCGTGGCCCGGTGTGGTCGGCGACCAGATCGCACGGCGCACCGAGGTGGTCGATCTGAAATTTCACACCGCGGTGGTCAAGGTTTCGGGCGCGATGTGGATACAGGAGCTGAACCTGCTCAAGCGTCAGATTCTGGCGCGCATAGCCGAGCGGATCGGCGCCGACATGGTGCGCGATATCCGGTTCGTAAACGGACGGCTAAGCCGGCGCGAGAAGCCGAAGCTGCACACGGTGGCGCGCGCGCCGCGCCGCGCGATCGAACTGCCCGAGCTCAAGGATAGCGAACTCCGGCAAGCCTTCGCGGACCTTATCGAGGCGTGGGGCCGCTCCTCGCGCTAGCCACTCAGTTACTACCGCGCGACGCTAAGAAATCGCTTGCAAAAACGAGGCGCAGAGAGGCAATATGCCTTGTTGATGACGAACCGTGAAGGACCCTCGATGAGCACTGCGAGGGTCGATGGGAAGGAGAAAAGACAGATGAGACGAACGCTTCCACTACTTGTTGGCGCCGCGCTCTTTGTGCTGACCGCTGGCGTCGCGATGGCCCAGGGCGCACCGACGACCGGCTCCGAAGCCGCCGTGCCGGGCGCGGCGAGCACGCCGGGCGGCCAGACGCAGCCGATGAAACATACGCACAAGATGATGCGTCATCATCGGAGGATGCACCATAAGAAACACAAGGCGTCAAGCTCGATGGCGCCGGCCTCTGCGCCGACTTCGTAAGTCGGAGGCTGATGGCGACGCATGCGGCGCTCCGTCTGGTTCGAAGAGCGCTGCGTGCGTTGCCGCGTATCGATCCGTCGCGCGCTTTATCCGGCCGCAACTCGGCGGCATCGCGAGTAGCAACATGAAGCGCCCAATTTTGATAGCTGCCGTCGCATTGATGGTCGTCGCGGCGGCCACCGTGGCGATCGCACAGGACGGCTCCGGCATGGGCGGGAACTCCGGCCTCGGTTCCGGCTCCGGCATCGGAAGTGGCTCGGGCATCGGAGCCGGCGCCGGCGCTCCGCAGGTGACTATCTCGAGCGGGATGAGCCAGGATTCCGGCCTTGCCGAGTTGCAGGCCTTCGATCAGCTTTCGGCGTCGAATCCGGACATGGCGTCGCAGATGGGGCAGGATCCGACATTCGTCAACAGCCCCGGTTTCCTCGCGAAATATCCGGACCTGAATACTTTTTTCGCGACGCATCCGGGAGCCAAGGACAGGTTCCTCGCGAATCCGGGCAACTACGTCGCGGGCGCCCGATCGCATCGCCAGAGTTCAAGCGGCAACTAGGCCGGTCGCGACTCCTGGTCCTTTAATCCTTTAATCCTTCGATGCGCCGCGGCCGCCTGAAACGGCGGTTGCGGCGGCGCGTAGTCTATTGCGACAGGTCAATCGGCCACGCGATGTCGCAAGTCGGCAACATGCCCTCCAAGGAACGCGCGCTTCATGCGCTTAACCGGCTCGGCTTCGGACCCGCGCCCGGCGATATCGACCGGGTAGATCAGATCGGCGCCGATCAGTGGATCAGCCGGCAGCTCGATTCGCAATCGATTCCGGAACCGCCGGCGCTGACCGCGAATCTGGCCGCGATGGACACGCTTGGGATGTCGCCGATCGATCTGTTCACGACCTACTGGATGCCGGTCCAGCAGGCCAAGGGCGACATGATGGCGCGCAGACAGGCGCGCCAGCGCGCCAACGTGGTGGTGCAGGAGGCGACCGAGGCGCGGCTGATGCGCGCGCTTTACAGTCCGCGCCAGCTTCACGAGGTCATGACCGCGTTCTGGTTCAACCACTTTAACGTCTTCGCCCGAAAAGGCCCGTGCGCGGTATGGGTCGGCGCGTACGAGGAAGGGGCGATCCGCCCGCATGCGCTCGGCCGCTTCCGCGATCTGCTCGGCGCGACCGCAAAGCATCCGGCGATGCTCTTCTACCTCGATAACTGGCAGAACACGGGCCCCGACAGTCCCGGCAAGCGCGGCCCGTTCCAGGGAATCAACGAGAACTACGCGCGCGAGGTGATGGAGCTGCACACGGTCGGGGTGAACGGCGGCTATCGGCAGGCCGACGTGACCGCGCTCGCCCATATCCTGACCGGATGGGGAATCCGCAGGCGCCGATTCGCCGGGACGGGCGGCGGCGGGCGCTTCGGCGCTAATCCATGGTGGATGCGGCGGCGCGCGCCGATGATGTCGGGCGCGGTGATCGACGGCAACGGATTCTTTTTCGATCCGCGCCGCCACGATTTCGGCGACCAGATATTTCTCGGACGCACCTTTCAGGGCAGCGGAATCGCCGAGGGCGAGGCGGCGCTCGATATGCTTGCCGCGAGTCCCGCGACCGCGAACCATGTCAGCTATCAGCTCGCGCAATACTTCGTCGCCGACGATCCGCCGCCAGCGCTGGTCACGCGGATGGCCGCGCGATTCGCGCGCACTGATGGCGACATCCGCGCGACGCTCGAGGCGCTTTTCGCAAGCCCGGAATTCTGGGACACGGACGCGTTCGGCGCGAAGTTCAAGACTCCGTATGAGTTCGTGATTTCGTCGGCGCGATTGACTGGTGCGCGGGTTAGTAACTATCGGCCGCTTGCGGGTGAGATGGCGATGCTTGGGATGCCGCTCTACGGATGCCTGACGCCCGACGGCTACAAGAATACGCGCGAGGCGTGGCTCAATCCCGACGCGATGATGATGCGGCTTAGCTTCGCTTCGGCGCTGGGAATGGGCCATCTGCCGATCGAGACGCCGCCCTTCGAGGAACTCAGCATGGAGCCGGCCCATCGCGTGACCGACGGCACGATTCAGCCGACGCGCTTTGTCGCCGCACCGATGCAGCCGCCCGAGCCGGCCCAGCTCGCGATGGCGTTCGGCGGCGGATTTTCGCAAAGCACCTCGGATGCGATCGGCGCTGCGCCGGTGAATTTGCGATCGGCGCTGATACTCGGGAGTCCGGAGTTTATGACGCGCTGACCCCGCGCGTCGGCGGAGTTTTTATCGATGACTGACGACCAATACCTGTCGAACCGGTGCGCGGCGCGGGCGCGGACTATTGGGCGGCGAGAGTTTCTCAAAGGCGCCGCGATGCTCGGTGCCGCGGGTGTCGTGATGATCGGGCCGCATGCATGGGCGGCGCATGCGATGGACGGGGATACGAGCCGCAAGCGCCTGGTCGTGGTCTTCATGCGCGGCGCGGTCGACGGCCTCAACGTCGTGGTGCCGCATGGCGATTCGGCTTACTACGAAGCGCGGCCGACGCTCGCGATTCCGCGCGCGGGCGGCGACGGCGGCGTGATCGACCTCGACGGCTTCTTCGGACTCCATCCGGCGCTCGCCGCACTCGCGCCGAGCTGGCGCAACGAAACGCTCGCGTTCGTGCATGCGTGCGGTTCGCCCGATCCGACGCGCTCGCATTTCGAGGCGCAGGCCTACATGGAGAGCGGCACGCCGGGCGTCAACGCAACCGGCGACGGATGGATGAATCGCGTGCTCGCGGCGCTGCCCGGCGCTCACGGGCCGACCGAAGCGATTAGCCTCGGGCCGACCGTGCCGCGGATTCTCACCGGCCGGATGGAGGTCGCCAACATCCCGCTGGGACGCGCGGCGACGCGCCCGATGCCGCTCGATCGGCCGATAATCCAGACCGCCTTCGACCGCCTCTACACGGGCGGCGATCCGATGAGCGAGGCGTATCGGGAAGGCGTGGTCGCGCGGCGCAAGCTGATGGGCGAACTCGAGCAGGACATGCAGGCGGCTGACGCCGGCGCGCCCTCGCCGATCGGATTTTCGGACGACACCGATCGCCTCGCCCATCTGATCGCGCGCGACCCCTCGATCCGGCTCGCCTTCATGGCGCTCGGCGGATGGGACACGCATGTCAGCGAAGGCGCGTCGCGCGGCCAGCTCGCGAACCATCTGAAGCCGCTCGGCGACGGGCTCGCGAGCTTCGCCGAGGCGCTCGGACCGCATTACGCCGACACCGTGATAGTCGTGATTTCGGAGTTCGGCCGGATGGTCCGCCAGAACGGCAACGGCGGCACCGATCATGGCCATGGCAACGTGATGTGGGTGATGGGCGGGCCGGTCGCGGGGCGCAAGGTCTACGGGCGCTGGCCGGGATTATCGAATCAGGCGCTCTACCAGGCGCGCGATCTGGCGATCACAACCGACTTCCGCGAGCCGATCGCGACGGTGCTGGCCGGGCACATGGGACTCGGCGCGGCGCAGATCGATCAGGTCTTTCCGGGCCGCCCGCAGATGTCGGGCAACACGACCGCCCTGCTGCGAACGTAAACTCTGAATTCCTGATTATCATCCTGAGCGAGCGCTGCGCGAGTCGATGGACCCCGGGCGCAACGGAGAACGGCGGACCCGGGGTCCCTCGGCTCGCAGACTCGCTCGGGATGACAGATATGGAACGGACTCGCTCGGCGGGTTAGTCGCCGAGCTTTAGCAGCTCCTGGTTGATCTCGCGCATCTTCGCCAGTTTCTGATCGGTGGTCTGGACCTGTGCCGCGCGTTTCTTCGCGATCTCCTGGCTGCGCGCGGTCGGCAGCTCGCCGCCGATCTTCTCGAGCGCCTCTTGCGCCAGCCTGCGGACCATCGGGCTCTTATCCTTGGTCACGGACTGGATAAGAATATCATTGGCGCGCGGGTCGCCAATCTCGCCCAGCGCGAAGACCGCCGTGCCGCGGCCGCGGTCGTCGTCGGCCTGTTCGAGGTAATCCATGATCGGAACGGTGCCCTCGGAATCGCCGATCCGGCCCAGCGCTGCGACCAGATGAAGTTTTTCGACCGGCGTCGTGTCGGCCAGGAACAGGTGCTGCGTCATCAGGGGCACCGCGTCGGCTTCGTGGCGCGCGCCGAGGATGTCGACGGCCCGGATTCGCACCCGCAGATCGGGATCGATCAGCCCTTCCATCAGGATGGTGTCCACCTTGGGGTCATTGATATCGCGCAGGTTGTCGAGCGAGGTGGCGCGGACCCGGGGATCGGCGTCCTTGATGCCTTTCGTAGCATCCTTGATAATCTGATCGGGGCTGACGCCTGAGGAGCCTCCTTGCGTGGGAGCCGCCGGCCCCGCCGGCGACATCAGCGAGTTCATCATGTCCCCTTGAGGCGTACCATTCATGTAGCCGCCCAGGCCCATTTGAGCGCGCGCCGCGCCGCGCATCGCCAAGATTGAGAATGCTATCAGGGCCACGCAAAAGGCGCTTCGCTTGAACAATTTCACTACCTCCGTCGAAACAGTCGAAATCTTTGATTAAAGCTTATCCGGATGCAAGAAGCCGCGCGTAAACACTTGATTGCCAACGCACCATCCCACGTCTCCGGATCGCGCTGGCATCGCCCACTTCGCTGCCTGGCGGTTGCGCTCGCGGCAATTTCGATTGCGCTCGCATGCGCCCTCGCGATGGGCGCCGGTCCCGAGGATTCCGATCCGCCCAAACCGCTGCCGCCCGGTATCCACGTACCGACCTATACCCCGGGCATGCTTCCTTTCAAGCAGGGTGATGAACTGGTCTACCAGGCTTCGTGGGTCGGAATTCCAGCGGCCAACGCCAGAATCCGGATCGGGCGCGATCCCGAGGCGCCGGAGCTTTGGAGTGCGCAGGTCTGGATTTTCACCAACCCGCTCACCGACAAGCTCTATCGGATGCGTGACTACATGCGCGAGGACTTCGCGCCGGATTCGCTGAGGCCGTCCACGATGCTTATCCGCCAGCATGAGGGGCGCCGATGGAGCAACTACGACGTGACCTTCGATCGCCGTCGCGAGTTGGTCACGATGGTCAAGCAGGGCCCGCGCGGCACTTCGACGCAGCGCTTCCGCTCGGCCAACCCCTTCGGCATGGTGACTGGCGCCCTGATGGCTTTGACGCAGCCGCTCGAAGTCGGGCGCACGCTCAGTATCGACGCCTTCAGCGGCACGACCCGTTACGTCTGCGACTTGACCGTCACCAGCCGCGACCGGATCACCACCCCGCTCGGCACCTACGACGCCTTCCGCGTCTTTCCTGCGAGCGAGTACCTCCGCGGCGGCACGGTCAACGCCAAGGCGCAGAACACCGTGCTCTGGGTCTCGGCGGACAAGCGGCGGCTGCCGCTCCGAATCCAATCGGCGGTGTTTATCGGCTACGTGCAGGCGGATCTGGTCAACGTGATCGATGGCTCGCATCCCAAACCGGCCGCGGTTGCGACTCCGGACGGCGCCGCGCAAACCGATGGCTAGGGCGGCCGGGCTTGTGCTATCGATCGCCGAATCGCAACCGCCGCTTCAGAGGATCGAACGATGGCCAAAAAGCTCGAATTCTTTTACGACTGCTCCAGTCCATGGACCTATCTCGCCTTCACCAGGATCGAAGACGTGGCGCGCCGCCACGGCGCCGACCTCGTCTGGAAACCGATTCTCGTCGGCGGAGTTTTCAACGCGGTCAATCCGTCGGTCTACGAAGGCCGCCAGAATCCGGTCAAGCCCAAGGCGCGCTACTACCAGAAGGACATGCAGGACTGGGCGCATCTGTACGGGATCAAAATAGGCAGCCCGACCGTCTTTCCGGTCAACTCGGTCAAGGCGATGCGCGGCGCCTTCGTGGCCCATGAGCACGGCAAAATATCGCCCTACTCGAAGCGCGTCTTCGAGTCGTATTGGGGCGAGGATCGCGATATCAGCCGCGACGACGTGATGCGCGAGATCGTCCGCGAGACCGGACTCGACGCCGACGAGTTCTTCAGCAAAATTCAGAGCCAGCCCTACAAGGACAAGCTCAAGGCCAACACCGAAGAGCTTATCGAGCGCGGCGGGTTCGGCTCGCCCAGTATCTTCGTGGACGGCGACATGTGCTTCGGCAACGACCGCCTGGTCCTGGGCGAACACGCGCTCGGCCACTGATTCCGAGCCGCCGCGCCGCCGTTCTCCCGCCGAGCCGCCGGGCCGGCGCGCGCGAACGCAAAAGCTATCGGCCTGGCTGATCGAGGCGCCGCCCAAGGCGGCTCGGCCATCGTTTTTGTACGATGCGAGGCGGCTGGTGATGCTTGAGGCGCGGCACCATAGAGCTATCGGCGGCCGTTTGTGACAAGATTCGCACGAATCTATCAAGTGGACCGGGTGAAGCGATGGCGCAGGATATCAGGAGCAAGGCGCTCGACCTGGCGCTGAGCCAGATCGAAAAGCAATTTGGCAAGGGCTCGATCATGAAGCTCGGCGAGAGCGCGATCGAAACCAATGTGTCGGTAATCTCGAGCGGCTCGCTCGGCCTCGATATCGCGCTTGGGGTCGGCGGATTGCCGCGCGGCCGGGTGGTCGAGATTTACGGTCCCGAATCGTCGGGCAAGACCACGCTCGCGCTCGAATGTATCGCCGAGGCGCAGAAGACGGGCGGCGTCGGCGCCTTTATCGACGCTGAACACGCGCTCGACGCGAGCTACGCGCGCAAGCTCGGCGTCAACGTCGAAGACCTCCTGATCTCGCAGCCCGACAACGGCGAGCAGGCGCTCGAGATCACCGAGACCCTGGTCCAGTCGGGCGCGATCGACGTGCTCGTGATCGATTCGGTCGCGGCGCTGGTGCCGCGCGCCGAGATCGAGGGCGAGATGGGCGAACCGCAGATGGGCCTGCAGGCGCGGTTGATGTCGCAGGCGCTGCGCAAGCTGACCTCGATAATCTCGCGCTCGCGCACCATCGTCGTGTTTATCAATCAGATCCGGATGAAGATCGGCGTGATGTTCGGTAATCCCGAGACCACCACCGGCGGCAACGCGCTCAAGTTCTACTCCTCGGTCAGAATCGATATCCGCCGGATCGGCACGATCAAGAATGGCAATGAGGTGATCGGCTCGCGCACCAAGGCCAAGGTGGTCAAGAACAAGGTCGCGCCGCCCTTTCGCGAGGCCGAGTTCGATATCCTCTACGGATCGGGAATCTCCAAGGAGGGCGAGCTGGTCGACATGGGCGTCGAACACGGCGTAATCGAAAAGCTCGGCGCCTGGTACTCCTACAACGGCGAACGGGTAGGGCAGGGCCGCGAGAACGCGCGCGATCTGTTGCGCGCGAATCCCAGGATTGCCGAAGAGGTCGAAGCGAAGATTCGCGAGAAGCTCGCGCTCAAGGGCGGATTGCCGCCCGTGCCGCCCGAAGCGGGTGAGGAGCCCGACGAGACGGAGCCGCCCCCGAAGCGCAAGTAGCTTGGCGCCCGGTAGCGCGCGGTTTTGAAAGGGTCACGCAATAGATTGTTCTTGGCCAAGAGATTCAGCGCGCAATTCTTCGCCCTTGATCCTGCTAAGCCAATGGAACATCGTAAAATTATGGCGACCGAGCTTCTCAAGCAGGCATTTGAAGAAGTAGCGAAATTGCCGGAATTTGAGCAAGACGCTTTAGCGGAGGCCCTGCTTGCGTTAGTTGCAGCGGATGCGGGATGGGGCGATCTGTTGGCGGAATCCCAAGACAAATTAGCGCGCCTGGCAGATCGTGCCCTCCAAGCGGAAGAGCGCGATTTAGAGCCGCTAGATCCCGACAAGCTCTGAACTCCAGAACTACGAAGGAGTTTCGGGCAGGTTTCCGCGCTTTGCCGCCTCACGTGCAAAAGGCGGCTCGGTCGGCGTACAAGATTTTTCTACAAGATCCACATCACCCGAGTCTGCACTTCGAGAAAAAACACGGCGTCCGGAATATCTGGTCCGTCTATGTCAGTTCGGGTTATCGTGCTCTTGGCGTGAGGCCGTATAGCAACGAAATACGATGGTTTTTCATTGGGACGCACGCCGACTATTCGAAGTTGCTTCCTTAAAGCATCCGCTATGCAGACAGTTTTGAACGATCATGTCTGGACGCTGCAAGAGCTCACCGCGCTTGTCCCATGAATTCAAAACTGCCCATTACCGCCGCCCCGGGCAACGATTGATCGTTTGGGGCAGGGCCGGTAAGATAGAACGCAATCTTAGCGAAATTCGCGGGAGCAGCGCCGAACTTGTCAGGTTGGCTCCCGGCGATGGACGCAACAGGCGCACGCGGAACCAAATCCGCGACTTGAATACCGCGACTTAAAATTGTCCTTTAGCGAATACCCTATCTCACCCGAAATATTCCGTTCCCTGCGTGACCGGGGCTATGTCGAGCCGACTCCCGTTCAAACCGGCGCGCTTAAGGCCGCCATGGAGAGCCGCGACCTGGTCGTCACCGCCGAGACCGGGAGCGGCAAGACGGCGGCCTTTCTGATTCCGCTGATCGACCGGCTCCATCGCGAGCATGCGACCGGCCAACGCGCCGTCATAATCACGCCGACGCGTGAGTTGGCCGCGCAGGTCGCGCGCGAGTTCGATTTGCTGGCGCGCCATACGAAGCTTCGTTCGACGGTGATTGTCGGCGGCGAATCGATGCGCCGACAGATAGCCGAGCTGCGCGGCGGAGCGCAGGTGCTGATCACCTGTCCGGGACGGCTCATCGATCTGATGGAGCAGGGCGAGGCCCGCATCGGCGAGGTCGAGATCGTCGTAATCGACGAGGCCGACCGCCTGCTCGACATGGGCTTTCTGCCGCAGTTGCGCCGGATCATGCGGGCGGTGCCGCGCGATCGCCAGACCATGATGTTTTCGGCCACGATGGGTCCCGGTCCCGAAATAATGGCGCGCGAATTCCTGCGCGATCCCGAGCGAATCTCGATTGGCCTCAAATCGACGCCGCCCTCTTCGATCCGGCAGACGATCCTGCCGGTGCGGATGGCCGACAAGGAGCCGATGCTGCTCGAGGTGCTGGGACGCGAGGACGTGAAGAGCGCGATCGTTTTCGTCCGCACCCGCGCGCGCGCCGATCACCTGGGCCGGATGTTGATCCGTAATCGCGTGCGCACCGCGATAATTCATGGCGAACGCTCGCAGGCCGAGCGCAACGAGGCGCTGAAATCGTTTCGCCGCGGCACCTGCCGCGTGATGGTCGCGACCGACGTCGCCTCGCGCGGCCTCGATATTCCTGACGTGACTCACGTGATCAATTTCGACCTGCCCGAAGACGCGGAGAGCTATATCCATCGCGTGGGCCGCACGGCGCGGATGGGCCGCGAGGGCGAAGCGATCAGCCTCGTCACGCCCGAAGAGCGCGTCGCGCTGACGCAAATCGAGCGCACGCTCGGCGAGCAGCTCAAGCGCGAGCAGGTCGAAGGCTTCGATTCGCCCGAGCTGAAGTCCCTCAAGCCCGCCGTGCTGTTCAGCACCACACGCGGCCCGCGCAATCGCCCGCGCTCGCGCTGGGGCTGATCGGCTCTCCCGAAAATCTCAGGTAATCGGCACTGACGGGGCGGCGCCTTCTTCCCATACGTTGAAGACCGCGTCCCAGATTGCGACGCGGCCATCGCGCATCGTGAGGAACTCCATCCCGCGCCCGTGCATCCGCTTGCCGGTCGAGTCGTCGATCCAGGTCCCGGTCCATTCGTCGGCGACGACGTTGCCGGTGACGGCGCGAAAAATCTTGCGCAACGCGTAGCCGCGCTGGCGGGTGAAGCGCCGATGCAGGAATTCTTCGAGCGCGCCGATGCCGCGCATCTCGGGAAAGTCGGCGAAGCGCACGATCACGTCGCTATTGAAGAGTGCGAGCGCGCGTTTGAGATCGCGCGCGCCGAACGCCGCTTCGGCCGCCGCCACGATTCGAGCCGCCTCGTCGATACTGATATGGCCGCCGGATTTTTCCATCGCGATCTCTCCTCTCGATTCGCGCCGCGCTACCAGAGTTCGCGGCTTGCGATCCGCGCGCCCTCGGCCATCGACTCGAACTTGGCCCACGTGATCGCCGGGTCGACGCGCGAGTAGCCGGCAAAGGTCGCGAAGCCGCAATCGGTGCCCGCGATCACGTTCTCGCGGCCGACCACGTTGGCGAGGTTGCAGATTCTCATCGCGACCACCTCGGGATGTTCGATGAAGTTGGTGGTCGAGTCGAGCACGCCGGGAATCAGGATCATCCCGTTGGGAAGTTTGACGTCGCGAAAAACTTTGAACTCATGCTCGTGGCGCGGGTTCGACGCCTCGTAGGAAATCGCGCCGACATGCGCTTTCAAAACGATATCGATGATGTCGCGCAGCGCCACGTCGCGATGGTGCGGGCCTTCGTAGTTGCCCCAGCATAGATGGAGCCGCACGCGGTCGGGCGGAATGTCGCGGATCGCATGGTTGAGCGCCTCGACATGGAGCGCCGCGACCTTAAGGAACTCCTCGAGCGTGGCGCGGGCGAACTGGATATGGCGGCTCATCGCGAGGTCGGGACAATCGAGCTGCAGGATGAAGCCGGCGCGATGGATCGCGTCGTACTCGGTCTTCATCGCGTCGGCGAGCGCCGCGATATAGGCCTCGTGCGTGGGGTAGTGGTGATTGCCGAGAAACTGCGCGATCACGCCCGGCGAAGCGGCGCTCAGAAACGCTTCGGCCGTGTTGACGCCCGCGAGCGCCGCCTTGAAGTCGGCGAGTTCGTGTTCGAGTTCCGCGACGTTGCGATACGAAACCGGTCCGTTACACGATGGCCGTTTCATCGGCGGAGCGGTGCGCGCCGAGTACGAGCGCTGGGTGAAGTTCGGGAAATCGGCGAAGTCGGAGGCGCTCAGCGTCTCGCGCTTGCCGGTCTCGTCGCCGAGCCCCGCCAGGCGATCCTTGACGTAGGTCGAATAGCCGATCTTGCCCATCTCGCCGTCGTTGACGATATCGACGCCGGCCTTGGCCTGGCGGCGCACGATATCCGCGACCGACGTTCGCACGCAGGCGTCGAACGCCGCGGCGTCGACCGCCTCGCCCTTCTCTTTCGCGTAGAGCATCTGGGCGAGATCGTCGGGACGGGGCAGGCTGCCGGTATGCGTGGTCAGAATTCTTTCGCTGCTGCGCTTCATCGTGATTTTCCCCGCGGCGGATGTTTGTGACGAATCTTTACGATTCGGGTCAGGCGGCGGGCAGCGGATTGCCCAGGCCCGCGCGCTGCGAAATCTCGATCATGTTGCCGTCGGGATCGCGCACGAAGCAGATTCGCGCGACGGCGCCCAAGTTGACCGGCGCCATCGCTTCGCGCGCGCCCCGCGAGGTTAGTTCGCGATTCGCCGCGTCGCAGTCGCGCACCTGAATCGTCATGTAGCGGATTCCCACCGCGGCCATCCGCGACACAACTTCGAGCGCGTTCGTGAACGGCGCCGAATCGGTCGGATGCAAGGTATAGGCGTCGAGCTTGAAACTCACGATCGTCTGACCCAGCTTGAACCGTCCCGCGCCGATTCGTTCGGCGCCCAGCGCCTGAGCCAGGAAGTTCTCGAAGGTCGCGGGATCGCCCACGCCGAGGCGAAGCTCGATTTGGCCGACGCCTTCATGGCCGGGCGGCACCAGCTCGACGCTGTTGCCGTCGGGATCGAGCATCGCTTGCGGCGCGGTGACTTTCGAGTCGGCGATCCGGATCGCGCTGTAGCCGCCGGGAATTCGCGGGCGCAGCGGCTCGCGCGACTCGTTGAGCTTGATAACCGAGCCGTGCGCGAGATAGCGATGCTGCCTGAAGCCGCCGCCCACCGGCAGCATCGACTCGAATTCAAGTCCGAGCCGTTCGCCGTAGAACGCTCGCATCGCGTCTATCCGGTTGGTGAAGATTCCAACGTCGAGACATTGCCTGGCGAGTTCCATCTGCGACCCTCTAGCAAACTGGGCCGCCCACCGACAAATCGCGCCGCGCCCGCCGGTCGCGCTTGCACGCCCGCGTCCGCCCCTTTATTCCGTTGCGCCACTGGAATATTAAAGAGTCTCGGTCAGGACCGGACCGCCGCGGCCGATACACCAACGCCGGCCGTCAGAGGACTTAAAGATGGATTTCGCTCTGTCACCCAAGGTTGAAGAGTACCGCAAGCGCATCTCGAGCTTCATGGACAAGCACGTCTTCCCGATCGAGCACCAGGTCGAGGAGGCGCAGGACGTTCCGGGTAAAGAACACGTCGAACCCGAGGTCCTCAAGGAGGTGCGCAAGCTCGCCAAGGCCGAGGGGCTGTGGGACCTTTTCATGCCCGACGAAAAGTACGGCAAGGGCCTGAAGGTCGCCGAGTACGCCCCGCTGTGCGAGCTGATGGGCCGCAGCCTGATCGGCGCGCGCGCCTTCAACTGCATGGCGCCCGACACCGGCAACATGGAAATCCTGCACGACTTCGGCAGCCCCGAGCAGAAGCGCCAGTGGCTCGAGCCATGCCTCGACGGCACGATGCGCACCTGCTACTCGATGACCGAGCCCGATACCGCCGGCTCCGATCCGACCCAGCTCAAGACCCGCGCCGAGCGTGACGGCGACTACTACGTAATCAACGGCCGCAAGTGGTTCACCTCGAACGCGATCGGCTCGGCGTTTGCGATCGCGATGGTCGTCACCGACCCCAACGCCGAGCCCCATCGCCGCGCCACGCAGGTGATCGTTCCGGCCGACACTCCGGGCTTCAATATCGTGCGCGCGGTCTCCGTGATGGGCCATGCGAAGGGCGGCGGCCATTGCGAGGTCGTCTACAAGGATTGCCGCATTCCGATCAGCAACCGCCTGGGCGACGAGGGCGGCGGCTTCGCAATCGCGCAGGCGCGCCTCGGCCCCGGCCGAATCCATCACTGCATGCGCAATATCGGCGTGGCCGAACGGGCGCTCGGCCTGATGTGCAAGCGCGCGGCGACGCGATGGGCGCACGGCAGCTACCTGGCCGATAAGGCCAACATTCAGCAGTGGATCGCCGATTCCCGAATCGAGATCGACGCGACCCGGCTCCTCGTGATGCAGGCGGCGTGGATGATCGACACGGTCGGCAAGCGCGAGGCGCGCCAGCAAATAGGCGAGATCAAGGTGCTCGCGGCCAACATGGTGATGAACGTGCTCGACCGCGCGATTCAGTTGCACGGCGCGCTCGGGATGAGCGACGACACGCCGATCGCACGGTTTTGGCGCGAGAGCCGCGCGATGCGAATCGTCGACGGGCCCGACGAGGTCCATCGCATGCAGATTGCGCGGCGCGAAATCCGCCGCTGGACCGGCGGCGCCGCAGCGGCCGAGACCCCGTAACGGCTGCGCTGCAGCTATTCGAGACCAGGGCGGATTCCAACGTTATGTCGCAACAACCTGAGCAGACGGAAATAATAGTCGGCGAGTACGGCGACGTCCGCGACGAAGAGCAGCTCGACTGGCCCAGGCTCGCCGCGTACCTGCGCGAGCATCGCGTGCCCGGCGCCGAGACCGCGATGGAGGTCAAGCAGTTCCGCGGCGGAAGCTCCAACCTGACCTACCTGATGTGCTGCCCTGACGGCCATGAATGGGGCGTCCGGCGCCCGCCCTTCGGCCCGCTGCCGCCCTCGGCGCACGACATGGCGCGCGAGTACCGCGTGCTCTCGCGCCTGTGGGAGGCGTTTGGGGCCGCGCCGCGCGCGATCCTCCTATGCGAGGACCCGGCGATAATCGGCGCGCCCTTTTTCGTGATGGAGCGGCGCAAGGGCGAGGTGATCAAGAATCGCCAGCCGCTCCCGCCCGATCTCGACGCGCGCCCCGGGACTCTGCGCCAGCTCTCGGAGAGCTTCGTCGACACGCTCGCCGACCTCCATTCGGTCGACTATGAGAAGATCGGCCTGGGCGGACTCGGCCGCCCCGACGGGTTCTTTCAGCGCCAGATCACGGGATGGATGGGGCGCTGGGAGAAGGCCAAGACGCGCGAAGTTCCGCTGATGAATCGCCTCGGCGCGTGGTTTTTGGCAAATCTGCCGCCTGCGCAGAAGCCGACCCTGCTCCACAACGACTTCTACCTGCACAACGCGATGTTCGACGCGAAGACCGGCCGCGTGGTCGGCGTCTTCGATTGGGAGATGTCGACGCTGGGCGATCCGATGATCGATCTCGGCACGATGCTCGGCTACTGGCGCGACCCGGACGATCCTGAAGACCTGATCGAGCTCAGCCAGGGCCATGCGCATACCACGATGCCGGGGTTTCTAAAGCGCGACGAGCTTATCGGGCGTTACGCGCGGCGAAGCGGCCGCGACGTGACCTGGGCCGATTACTATCGCGCCTGGGCCAACTGGAAAACCGCGACCGTGGTCGAGCAAATCTACGTCCGCTTCGTGCGCGGCCAGACCACCGATCCGCGCTTCGAGACCATGGGCGCGCATGCGCCCGTGCTGGCGCGTCAGGCGGCCCGCGTCCTCGTCCGCTACGGCTTCAAAGAGTAGCGGGCCGCGACCCCCGATTCGGACGATAGTCGCGGGGGGTAGGATTTTTTCGGCGTTTTGCTATAGATGGGACGTTTCGGGCTATCATAGTTCACAATGTCCTGAAGGAGTTTCGGCCTTGCACGAGATAAACTTCGAGGCTCCGACCTCGCTCAAAGACGCAATCGCTATTCTTGCCCGCGCGGGCGAAAACGGCCGTCCGCTCTGCGGCGGCACCGACATCCTTATTCAGATGCGCGCCGGCGTCCGCCGTCCCACGCACGTAATCGATGTCAAGAAGATTCCGGAGCTGCGAAAAATCATCTTCGATCGCGCCAAGGGACTTCGGCTCGGCGCCGCGGTGCCGGCGATCGAAATCTTCGAGAACGCCGACATGCGGAAATATTATCCCGGCCTTACCGAGGCTGCCCATCTGATCGGCTCGAAGCAGATTCAGAGCCGCGCGTCGGTCGGCGGCAACCTCTGCAACGGCTCGCCCGCGGCGGATACCACGCCCGCGCTGATCGCGCTCGGCGCGCGCGCCCGCGTCACCGGTCCCAAGGGCGACCGCGAAGTCAAAGTCGAGGACTTCTGCGTCTCGCCGGGACGCACGGTGCTCAATCCGGGCGAGTTGCTCGTCGAGTTCCTGATCGACCCGCCCAAGCCGCACAGTTCCGACTCTTACCTGCGCTTCATCCCGCGCAATGAGATGGATATCGCGGTGGTCGGCGTGGGCTCGTACCTTCAGCTCGACGGCGACACGGTGGTCGCGGCGCGGATCGCGCGGGGTGCCGTCGCTGCCACGCCGCTCTTCGCCGCGAAGGCTTCCGAGTCGCTCGTGGGCAAGAAGCTCGATGACGCGGCGGTCGAACAGGCGGCCCGATTGGCGACCGAACAAAGCTCGCCTATCGACGACATGCGCGGCACCGCGGAATTCCGCCGCCATCTGGTCGGCGTGCTCACCCGCCGCACCCTGAAGATCGCGGCCGAGCGTGCCCGCGCGGCGTCGTAAACTTATCGCGGCGCGCACACCGGAATCTGACTTAAGCCAACGGGCGCAACAACGGACGAATAGATAATGGCAAAAAAGACAGTAGTCGAGACCACGATAAACGGCGAAACCGTCGAGTTCCTCTGCGAGCCCCGCGAGAGCCTCCTCGAAGTGCTGCGCGACGACCTGGGCATGACCGGCAGCAAGGAAGGATGCCTCACCGGCGATTGCGGCGCGTGCACCGTGATCCTTGACGGCCGCCCCGCATGCTCATGCCTGGTGCTGGGGGTCGAGGCGCAAGGCAAAACGATCGAGACCGTCGAAGGACTCGCCCATGGGGCGGAGCTCCATCCGCTGCAACAGAAGTTCCTCGAGCACGCGAGCCTGCAATGCGGAATCTGCACGCCCGGCTTTCTGATCTCGGCCAAGGCCCTGCTCGATCACAACCCGCGCCCGACCGAAGCCGAAGTGCGCTACGCGCTGGCCGGCAATCTCTGCCGATGCACCGGGTATGATAAGATCGTGCGTGCGGTACTCGACGCGGCGGAATCAATGGCGAAAACCAGGGCGGCGGCCTGAACCGGCGGCAACGGCCATAGGAGAAATATCATGGCGGCATCACCAGCAGGCGAAACAGCGAAGTTCAGGGTTATCGGCACGCGTCCGGTCCGTCCGGACGGTATCGAAAAGGTCACCGGCCAGGCCAAATACGGCGCGGACTACTCCTTTCCGGGGATGCTCCATGGCAAGGTGCTCCGCAGCCCGCATCCGCACGCGATAATCAAATCGATCAACGTCGAGAAGGCGCTCAAGGTCCCCGGCGTCAAAGCCATCGTCACCAGCGCCGACCTTCCCGAGGCGCCCGATAAGGTCGAGCAGGCCGGCGAGGCGGCGGTCAACCTTCATCACCTCTCCTCGAACATCCTCGCGCGCGGCAAGGTGCTTTACGACGGCCATGCGATCGCTGCCGTCGCCGCCACCAGCCCGCATATCGCCGAAGAGGCGCTCCGGCTGATCGAGGTCGAGTACCAACTGCTCCCGCCGGTGATGACCGTCGAAGCCGCGATGGCGCCCGACGCTACGATCCTGCTCCCCACGCTGCGCAACAAGGAAGACGGCCCCGACAAGCAGACCAACGTCGCCGCCCATATCAAGTTCAAGCGCGGCGATATCGCCGAGGGTTTCAAGCAGGCCGATCATATCATCGAGCGCACCTTCAAGACCGCGATGGTCCATCAGGGCTATATCGAGCCCCACGCCGCGGTCGGAATCTACACCGCCGACGGCCACGCGACTATCTACTGCTCGACTCAGGGCACCTTCGTCGTGCGCTCGCTGAGCGCGACCGTGCTCGGGATGCCCGAGGGGAAGATTCGTGTCGTCCCGGCCGAGATCGGCGGCGGCTTCGGCGGCAAGACCGTCGTCTACCTCGAGCCGCTCTCCGTGCTGCTCTCGAAGCATACCGGCCATCCGGTCAAGCTCGTGATGTCGCGCTCGGAAGTGCTCCGCTCGACCGGCCCGACCTCCGGCTCGACTATCCGATGCAAAATGGGCGCGACCAAGGACGGCAAGATCGTTGCCGCCGAGGCGTGGCTCGCCTACGAGGCGGGCGGCTTTCCCGGCTCGCCGGTGGGCGCAGGCGCGATGACCATCTTTGCGCCCTACGATATCCCGAACATGCTTGTTGACGCCTACGATGTCGTCGTGAACCGCCCCAAGACGGCCGCCTATCGCGCGCCGGGAGCGAGCAACGCCGGGATGGCCGAAACGGTGGTCGACGAACTCGCCGAAAAGTGCGGAATTGATCCGCTCGACTTCCGCCTCATGAACGGCGCCAAGGAAGGCACGGCGCAGACCGCCGGACCTCCGTACAAGCGGATCGGATATATCGAGACCGTCGAGGCGATCAAGAACAGCGACCACTACAAGTCGAAGCTCACCGGCCCCAACCGCGGCCGCGGCGTCGCAACCGGCTTCTGGTTCAACGTCGGCCTCCAATCCTCGGCTATCGTCAACCTGCATACCGACGGCACCGCGAGCGTCATCACCGGCTCGGTCGATATCGGCGGCTCGCGCGCCGCGATGGCGATGATTGCGGCTGAAGTGCTCGGCCTCGATATCAACGACGTGCGCCCGCTGGTCTCCGATACGGACTCGATCGGCCATACCGACGTGACCGGCGGCAGCCGCACCACCTACGCGACCGGACTCGCGGTCTACGAGGCCGCCGGCGACGCCGTAAAGCAGCTTAAGGAGCGCGCCGCCAAAGTCTGGGAATGCAAGCCTGAAGAGGTCGAGTTCAACCTCGGCACCTTCAAGGCGCACGGCAAGGATGTCCCGCCGATGACCGTCAAGCAGATGGCCGGACGACTCGCCCGCACCGGCGGCCCGATCACCGGCCGCGCCACCGTCAACGCACGCGGTGTCGGACCCGCCTTCGCCGCCACGCTCATCGATGTCGAAGTCGATCCCGATACCGGCAAGGTCCAAATCCTGCGCGCGACCGTGGCCCAGGATGTCGGCAAGGCGATCCATCCGAGCTACGTCGAGGGCCAGATGCAGGGCGGCACCGTCCAGGGTATCGGGTGGGCGCTCAACGAGGAGTACTTTTACGACGCCAAGGGAATCCTGCGTAACACCGGATTGCTCGACTACCGGATGCCGACCTGCCTCGATATGCCGCAGATTGAGACCATCATCGTCGAGGTTCCGACTCCCGGCCATCCGCTGGGAATCCGTGGCGTGGGCGAGGTCTCGATCGTTCCGCCGCCGGCCGCGGTTGCCAATGCGATCTATCGCGCGACCGGCGTCCGCATGACCGAACTTCCGATGTCGCCGCCGCGACTGCTCAAGGCGATGCTGTCGGCGAAGGACCACTCATCCCAGTCGGCCGCCGCTGACTGAAACCCTGTCTGCCATGCGGGGGCGAGCTTGCAGGCTCGCCCCCGCTTTTCATTTCGCCGCCCCTGGCGCGGCACTGACCCGATAGTTCCGAAGCGCGCCGCCTCTTGTGCCGATCGGACTTTGTATGCAAAGCCATCTTAATGGCCACCGTCGTGATTCCCGCACTCCTGCGCAAGCTCACCAACGGAGTTGAGCGCGTCACCGCCCCCGGCCGCACCGTAGGCCAGCTAATCGATGCGCTCGAAAAGAGCTTTCCGGGCCTCAAGGATCAACTGATCGAGAACGGCGAACTGAAGCTCTCGGTCGCGGTTTCGATCGATGGTGAAATCGGCAACGGGGGCGTTCTCGATCCGATCCGTGACGATAGCGAGGTCTACTTCGTCCCCGCGCTCAGCGGAGGCTGCTGACGGACGGCCGACCTCGGACTGGACTTGATGGCATTGCCGCGCCGCCCCCTTCCCGGCGGCCTAACGCGAGGTGTTCTAATGGCTGGATCGGAAAACGGCTCCAACAACGGCTTCAGGGTTATCGGCACCCGCCCAATCCGCCACGATGGTGTCGACAAGGTAACCGGCCGCGCTCAATACGGCGCCGACTACGCGCTGCCCGGGATGCTCCACGGCAAGGTGCTGCGAAGCCCTTACGCGCACGCCCGAATCAAATCGATCCGCGTCGATAAGGCGCTTGCGATGCCTGGCGTCAAGGCGATTATCACTGGCGCCGATCTTCCCGATATCGTCGGCTCGACCGCGCAGCTCGGCGAGATGATCGTCAATACGCATTATCTGTCGCTCAACCTGATGGCGCGCGACAAGGTGATGTACGACGGTCACGCGGTCGCCGCCGTTGCCGCCACCAGTGCGCATATCGCCGAGCAGGCGCTCGCGATGATCGAAGTCGATTACGAGCCGCTCCCCCATGTGATGTCGGCCGAAGAGGCGATGAAGCCGGGCGCGCCGATTCTGCTCCCCGAACTCCGCTCCCAGGGCGACGACGGCAAGGAGGTCCATCCGACCAACATCGCCGGCCATATCCAACTCAAGCACGGCGACCTCGAAAAGGGCTTCGCCGAGGCGGACTTTATCGTCGAGCGCGAGTTCCGCACCGCCACGATTCATCAGGGCTATATCGAGCCGCATGCCGCGCTTGCGGTCCACAATCCCGACGGCCGCATCACTATCTATTGCCCGACCCAGGGCACCTTCAACGTCCGCACCCTGACCGCGACGATCTTGCAGATTCCCGATGGCAATATCCGCGTCGTCCCCGCCGAGATCGGCGGCGGCTTCGGCGGCAAGACCACCGTCTACTTAGAGCCGCTCGCCGTGCTGCTGTCGCGCAAGACCGGACGGCCGGTCAAGATGGTCATGACGCGCGCCGAAGTGCTCCGCGCCACCGGCCCCACTTCGGGCACGTGGATCAAAGCCCGCATGGGTGCGACCCGCGGCGGCCGAATCATCGCGGCCAAGTTCTGGATGGCCTACGAAGCCGGCGCCTTTCCCGGCTCGCCGTTTGGCGCGGGCGCGATGACCACCGCCGGCCCGTACGATATCGCCAACCTCCATATCGATTCCTACGATGTCGTCGTCAACCGGCCCAAGGTCGCGGCCTACCGCGCACCCGGCGCACCCACCTCCGCCTTTGCCTGCGAATGCGTGGTCGACGAGCTCGCCGAAAAGTGCGGTATCGATCCGCTCGAATTCCGGATCATGAATGGCTCGCACGAGGGCACCGCGCAGCCCGCCGGGCCGCCCTTCAAGAAAATCGGCTTTATCGAAACCTGCAGCGCACTCGCCGCGAGCGATCACTACAAGTCGAAACTCACCGGTCCCAACCGCGGACGCGGCGTCGCCGCCGGCTTCTGGTTCAATGGCGGCTTCCAGTCTTCCGCGATCGTCAACCTGCATGCCGACGGCAGCGTGAGCGTCGTCACTGGCTCGGTCGATATCGGCGGCTCGCGCGCCGCAATGGCGATGGTCGCAGCCGAGGTGCTCGGGGTCGATGTCACCGACGTCCGCCCGGTGGTAACCGACACCGATTCGATCGGTCATACCGACGTGACCGGCGGCAGCCGCATCACGCTCGCCACCGGCTACGCCGTCTACGAAGCTGCCAACGACGTGGTGCGCCAGCTCAAGGAACGCGCCGCGAAGCTCTGGGAGCGCAAGCCCGACGAGATCGAATTTCAGTCAGGAACGCTGCGCGCGCGCGGCGCAGATACCCCGCCGCTCACGATCGCGCAAATCGCGCCGCGCCTCGCCCGCACCGGCGGCCCGATCACCGGCCGCGCCACGCTCAATGCCGGATTCGTCGGCGCGGTGGGCGCCGCTTTTGCCGCCACCTGTATCGACGTCGAAGTCGATCCCGAAACCGGCAAGGTGCGGATTCTCCGCAGCACCGTCGCGCAGGATGCGGGCCGCGCGTTGCATCCTGCGTACGTTGAAGGACAGATGCAGGGTGCGACCGCGCAGGGAGTCGGATGGGCGCTCAGCGAGGAGTACTTCTACGACGAAAACGGAATTCTGCGTAACACCGGATTGCTCGACTACCGGATGCCGACCTGTCTCGACCTTCCGATGATCGAAACGATCATCGTCGAGGTCCCAAATCCCGCGCATCCGCTCGGCGTACGCGGGGTCGGCGAAGTTCCGATAGTTCCGCCGATGGCCGCGATTGCGAACGCCATCTATCGCGCGGTTGGCATCCGCATGACGCAACTGCCAATCTCACCGCCGCGCCTGCTCGCCGCGATTCTGGCCAAGCAGCATGCGGAGCAGCGTCATCCGGTCGCCGCCGGCTAGAGTTGATCTGGCGTCCTCATGTCGAACGCCGTGCCTCACCAACGCGCAATTGAATGCCGCACCCGGAGCACGCCGCATGACGCCAGTAGCGCAAGGTTAGTTTGGATTAAATGTTCTCGTGCGCGAGGCGATCGCTTCGAGTCAAGTTTGGGTCAATCCTCGTTATGCTTTTCGCGCTCCGCGCCACCCTTGAAGCTGTTGCAACCTGCCAAGGCTGGCGTACTATAGGGAAGCTGGCCGGGGTTTGCCCCCCCTTTTCCCGGTTAGCCCGGGGCCCGAGCGATTTATCGCAAGGGCCCCGTTTTGCATTTGGGAATCTTCATCCGCCCGTAACATTTCGATTGATCCTTAAAGCGCGCGTTTGCTTTCATACGCCTGATTCGTCGATCCTGTTGATTCAGCCTTGATCGCCAGTAATCCTCACGTTGATGAACGTGACGCACGAATTCGTCGCCCAGGAACTCCGTCGTGCGAACTATATTACCAACGAGCGCGTCGAGACGGCGATATACCTTTGCCTCGCGCTCGAAAAGCCACTCCTTATCGAAGGACCGGCCGGCTCCGGCAAGACCGAGGTCGCAAAAGTTCTCGCCGCGATGCTCGCAACCGAGCTCATTCGGCTGCAATGCTACGAGGGCCTCGACGAAGCTCACGCGCTCTACGAGTGGAACTATCAGAAGCAGCTTCTGCGCCTGCAGGCAGGCGAGCATGAGGGGGGCCGATGGGAAGAAATATCCGAGCATCTCTTCTCGCGCGAATACCTGCTTGAACGACCTCTGCTCCGAGCGATATGCTCGCCGCGGCGCGCGGTTCTGCTGATCGACGAAATCGATAAAGCCGACGAACAGTTCGAGGCTTTCCTGCTCGAGATGCTCTCGGATTTCCAGGTCAGCGTGCCCGAGCTCGGAACAATCCGCGCGCACGAGCGTCCGGTCGTTGTGCTGACGTCGAACCGTGCGCGCGAACTCTCGGAGGCGCTCAGGCGGCGATGCCTCCATCTGTTTATCGACTTTCCCGGAATCGAACAGGAACGGCGGATTATCGAACTGAAGGTGCCGGGTCTCGATGCGGGTCTGGCGGCCGAAGCTGCGCGCTTCGTCAACGCGGTGCGCAAGCTTCAGTTGCGCAAGCCACCCTCGATAGCCGAAACGCTCGATTGGACGCGAGCCCTGGTGCGGCTGGGTATTCGCGAGCTTGATGCGCCGGCGATTCGGCTCGCGATCGGCGTCCTGGTCAAGCACGAAGACGATCGTGCCAAAGTCGAGAGCAAGGCGGGCACGCTGGCGGGGCGTCCGCGATGAGCGCGATGCGCGACGAGCTGTTGCGCTTCGTGAGCGAGTTGCGTACGGCCGATCTGCGAATCTCACTCGCCGAGTCGCTCGATGCGATGCGTGCCGTCGCGCGTGTGGGCTTCGAGCGCATTCCGATGCGCGAGGCGCTGGCCGCGACGCTGGTGAAGGACGAGGCCGATCGGCCACGCTTCGATGCGGTGTTCGTGCGCTTCTTTGGGGCCGGGGGGGGCCCCCCCCCCGCCGGGGGCCCCCCCCGCCCCCCCCGCCGCCACGCCCGGCCCCCGGGGGGCCGCCGCCGACCCCCGCGGGGCGCGGGGGGGGCGCTCCGCGCG
>VFSW01001939.1_pt1 | contig 31359 bp, 45 predicted proteins | sample 5358111 | NCBI WGS metagenome assembly VFSW01 (sample SAMN11554181, study PRJNA540505) | mine drainage metagenome | isolation source: sediment from site ElyBrook_90M | place: USA: Ely Copper Mine, Vershire, VT | collected 2017 | reverse complement strand
AGTTGTATCTTTGCGGAATGGACTTTTACAAATTTGACGAAAATAAAAAGGCAATACTCGAAGCATTGCTAAAAAACGCCTCCCATATCACAAAGGCGTGCGCAGCAGTTAATATCTCCCGGCAGACGTTCTACAACTACATTCGGGATGATGAAGCCTTTAAACAAGCTGTAATAGATTTGGAGGAACTACTTCTTGACGACGCTGAATCTTATCTTCGGAAACAGATGACCGGTTACCGCACACCTGACGGTAAAGAAGTAACCCCCGACACCACGGCTATAATCTTCTTTCTGAAGACAAAAGGCAAGAAACGCGGTTACATCGAAAGGCATGAGTGGACAGGGGCCGATGGCGCTCCACTTGAAATGAAAGTGATAGTAAGCAAACCAGAGGAAGCCAGCGCCATAAGCGATGTATGACCTCAACCTGAAAGTATTCAACGGATGTAAATCCAACGTCCGTTATGTAATCCAACAAGGGGGAACCAGGGCAGGCAAGACCTACACTATTCTATATTATCTCTTGCTTTTGGCATCAAAGCACAGGAATAAAGTAATCTCCATAGTTTCAGAATCTTTACCACACTTAAAGCAGGGGTGTATCAGGTTTATCAACTCATTAATCCAAGCCGAAGGCTGGAGAGCCTACTTTGAGGAAAACAAATCAAACCATTCATGGTATGCGCCGCACACCCAGACTATAATTGAGTGCTTTCCTGCCAGCGAGCCCGATAAACTTCGAGGCTCGGAAAGGGATGTTTTGTTTATAAACGAATGCAACCGAGTACCGTACGATAGCTTCGACCAATTATCGTTCCGAACCAAGAAAAAGATAATACTGGACTTTAACCCCGTTCAACGGTTCTGGGTGCATAATAAATTAATGCTCGAAAAAGTAGAGGATAAAGACTATAAGTTCATCAAATCCACTTATTTGGACAACATAACGCATATCCCCAAAGAACAATTGGCGGATATTGAAAGCCACAAAACCAACCCCAACTGGTGGAAGGTGTTCGGCGAAGGCGATATAGGGTCATTGGAAGGTTTGATATTCACGAATTGGACGACAGTAAACGAAATGCCAGGTAATTTATTAGGTTACGGCATAGACTTCGGGTTCGTTAATAGCTCGACAGCCATCGTGCAGGTCAATGAATGCAACGGAGAATTATATGTTAAAGAATTGTTCTACGAGAAAGGAGCGAGCAATGAAAAAATTATTACTTTTGTCAAATCGAAAGGGATAGATTTGCGAGCGCAAGCTATTGCGGACAGCGCAGAACCAAAGACCATAGACTATCTCTTTAAGCAAGGGTGGACAGGCTTAAAGCCTTGCATTAAAGGGCAGGATAGCGTGGAACACGGCATAGGTTTGTTATTGGAACGGAAGATAAACATTCACAAAGATTCGGTTAATTTAATTAAAGAATTTACAGAGTACATGTGGGACAGCGACAAGGAAGGCAAGCCATTAAACAAACCGATAAAAGCTAATGACCATGCTATTGACGCTCTTCGTTATTTATATTCTTACCCGAAAAAAAGAAAACTCCTTGTGTAAATGGCGCTAATTGATAAACTCCTGTTGAATGCTGCCAAATGGCGCAGCAACTCTCTAAATCTTCAAAAAAAAGCAGGCGGTATGTCCGGCGGTATGCCTTACGCATACATCCAGGATATGATACCTTATTCCATCGGGGATTCACCTAAGAACTATTTAACCCACGGCTACAATCAGAACGCCTTAGTATATGCTGTAATTGGGTTGATAACATCCGCTGCCTCGAAAGCAACATTTAAGATGATGGACGTTTCAAATCCAGATAAAAAGGAAGAAATCAAAACGCATCCTTTTCTTGACCTATTGAGAATGCCTGCCCCGATGTATGACCGGAGGGAATTTATTGCCAATACTATCGGATTCAAAGAACTTACAGGCGAAGCTTTTATATATAAAAACAGATTCACAACAGGAAAGAACAGAGGCTTGGCTGGGCAGTTGATAATCATGCCGCCGCAATACATCCGTGTCGAGCAAGACAAAGCAACAGGCTTGGCGAAGAAGTACGTTTATTATGACGGCACAGTTAAGCAAGAAATAGCTCCTGAAGATATGATATTCATGCGCTACTGGAATCCAGAGGGCTCAATAAGAGGATTCTCGCCATTAAAAGCAGGCAGGGAAGTGGTTAGCCAAAGCAATGATATGTATAAGACCAACCGAAAGCTGACAGCCAACGGCGGACCACCCGGTATTCTTTCGCTTGACGATTCAACAGGTATTGAGTTTGATGACACAGCGAGGGATAAGTTGTTAGAGAAATATCGGGAGACTTACGGAACACCTGATAATGCAGGTACGCCGATAATAACCAACGGTAAATGGTCATGGACTTCGACAGGTTTAAAAGCAGAAGATTTAATGTTAAAGGAAGGTCAAAGAATGGCACTTCGGGATATATGCAATTTATACGGTATTAGCAGCCAGCTATTAAACGACCCCGAAAACAAGACGTACAATAATATGCAAGATGCCAGAAAGGCACTTATATTAAATTGCGTTATGCCCAAGCTTCATTTATGGATAGATGCCATACATCGTGATTTGCTTTCAGAGTGGGAAAAGGTTGATAATAAAAAGTATGAAATAGTAATTGAAAAAAACTGCTGGGAAGAAATCCGTAACGAGGAACTACAATTAGTTCAGCAGCTTAATACAGCGTGGTGGTTGACAATTAATCAAAAACTGAAATTAATGGGGCAAGAGCCATTAACGATAGACCAGGGCGACGATATATATGTACCTTTGAACTATATGCCCATCAGCACAACCTCTGATGCTGCGGCGCAATTAAGAAACGCCCATGCGCAGGCAAGTCAAGGCATAGCACCGAAGCCTGATGTACCGGAAGCCGAGCCGCCGCAACCAATACCGACCGAATGACCTATTACATACAGACAGTCTTAGCTGCCCGCTCCCGCTTTCAGGATAATGCGGAACGTACTATTAAAGCGGCGCTCAACAAACAGATAGCACCTGTAATCAAGAAGGTGGAGACAACCCATGATGCACGTGTGTTGAACCATTTGGTAAGCCCGGAGCCTATTAAAGAAGCGTTCAGGGAAATCTATATTAAGGTAGGTTCATTCTTTGCCAAGAATCAATATAAAAGCCTCAAATCAGAATCAGGAACATTAATAACGAAAGATGACGACTATGATGATTCGGAGTTCCTGACTTATGTGGATGACTTTATCAAGACTACCGGTGCGACAATGGTTACTAATGTAACCGATACGACAATTTCAGAACTTCAAGAGTTTATATCAGCTTCCGTAAAGCAAGGTGTAGGCTCGGCTAAACTTGCAGCTGACTTGAGGAGACATTTTACCGACCTTAATCAGGTGCGCTCACGGTTGATAGCACGAACGGAAGTTGCAAGAGCAAATAATTTTGGTACTTTTACCGCCGGCGAAATGATGAACATACAATTGACGGATACTTGGCTACACGCAGGGAGCTCAAAAGATGACCGTTCAAGCCACGTAGCTGCTAATGGACAAACTATTGACAGAGGCGAAAGATTCAATATTGATTCAGGATATACCCCGGCTTATCCACACGACGGTACTGGTGGAGCGGATGAAGAATGTAATTGTGACTGCACCTTTTATTCAAGCAGGAAAAAATGAAAGAACTTACCGACGAATTAAAGAAAAGGATAAAAACAAATGGCGGCGTTATCAGTTTGTATAGTAAGAGACTTGAAAGCGGGGTAAGGGAAGAGTTTTATTATGCCGAATACCCAACATATAGAGGTTGGCCTATTAATGTTATGCTACACACCCTTGAGCCGTTTATGCTTACTGATGAAGGTATGGCTGCTTGGTTAGAAGACAGGAAAAAGGAAATAGACAGTTATATTGATAATAGCGGAGCCGAAAGGTGAAGCGATTGCAGGCGGTTCGAGGGGACGCCCGAAAGCTGCCTAAATAAATACAAATATGAAATATCTCACAATCTTAATCATCCTGTTCGCAGCCTGCCAAAAGGATAACACAGTAAAACCTTCACCTGGTAACGCAGCAGATACGAACAGTACATACTTTAGTTGGTTCATTACATCTAACCAATGTTTCGTTACAACTTCGTTAACGGTTTATTCCAACCCTCAAGCTAATTATCAGAATATGGGTATGATAGATTCTATTATGTATGATAAAAGAGATAGTTTAGTGATTCGATACACACTTACATCACAGAATGGTAAGGACTGGGCTACTGTTTATTTAAAACATTTCAGCGTAACCGATACCATAATCTACCCGCTTGTTCAGACCCATGCGATAGCTGTTTATAAAAATTCTTATCAAAAAAAGATTTTGTATTAAAAAAATTTCTACTTTTGTACAGCAATCCTTCTTTTTCTTTCCTCCGCCGAATGAATGTCGGCTATATCTTTTCATCATTATCCGTTAGCACCTGACGATACTACATGGGATGGCCCCAAAGAAGTCGCTGCCGCTTCCGTTGACGACCTGAAAGTGATGTGCGCTTGGGTTGAAGATGGGCAGGAAGATAAGAAAGGCGCTTATAAGCTACCGCACCACTTAGCTGATTCGCATAAGACAGTCAAAGCCGCAGTTATAGCCGCAGGGAACGCTCTTATGGGCGCACGTGGAGGCGTACATGGTATTCCGAAGGATGAAATAGAAGGTGTAAAAGCGCACCTCGAAAAGCATTACCACGAATTTAAAATGAAAGCCCCTTGGGAAGCCAAAGCCGGCAGACCGACCTTATATAAATCCGTTGGCGGAACGCTGAAAGATGTTGACCCGTCGAAGAGAACAGTAACGGGCTACTTCGCTTCATTCAACACCTTAGATTCAGACGGCGATGTTTTTCAAAAAGGTTGTTTTGCAAAATCGCTTATCGAAAATAAAGCAAGGATAATGCACCTCTTGCAACATGATATTACCCAGCCTATCGGCAGGCCGAATGTGTTATTGGAAGATGCAACAGGATTATACTTTGAAACTACTTTAGCTGACAGCGATGTGGCGAATGACACCTTGCAGTTATATATCGACGGAGTTTATAATGAACACTCTGTAGGTTTTGAAATGATTAAATCAGAGCCCGATACTGACGGAACATACCCCACCTATACACCTCCTTTTGACCCCAATGCCACAATAGCGGCCAATGTCATTACAGAAGCCAAGCTATGGGAAGGCTCTACTGTAACGTGGGGAGCTAACCAGAATACTCCTTTCTTAGGGGTTAAAGATGCGCCAGTGGAACTCGTCTTAAAACACATTTCAGCCAGAAACACATTACTTCACAGAGGAAATCTCCGTGATGAAACCTATATGCGACTTGAAGCCGAACTAAAATCACTTCAGGACATTCTTAAGATGCCGCAGCAATGCACATCCAACGACGAATGGACAGAGTTGCTAAACCAGACCACGAATCTCAAACAATTATTAAACAATTAATTTATGGAACTAAAAGAAAAAGAAATCGTCGACGGTCTCACAGCCCAGGTAAAAGAGGTGAGTGAACTCGTTAAATCGATGAAGATTAAAGGCGACAAAGACGCCACAGAAGCCGATTCTAAATTGAAAACGGTAAAGGATGCTGTTGATAAAGCTATGGCAACCCATGACCTGCATTCAGACACGATGAAGAAACTGGCAAAGTCAGTTGAGGATGTTGAGAAAGCCATCGGCGACCTCGACCTCCGTACAAAGAATATGAATGTATTCAACGCTGGACTGGTTGACGCTTCGGGATTCCGAAAGTTGCATAAAGATATGCAGAAAGACTTCGAGCAATGCATCCAAACCGGCCGGGCTGTAAATATGAAAATGAAAGTAGGCGAATTTAACGCCCTGATGATGAAGGGAAGAATTAACAAAGCCGCAGGCAACATGACAGAGGCCGGTAATTTCAGCGGTGACTTTGTTATTGAGCCCGAAAGGCTACCAGGCTTCTTTGCACCTCCGCTGCGCCCTGTGCACATCAGGGAGTTCATTAATCAATCGACTACCGAAAGCAACCTGATTAATTACATTTTGGAATCAGGCTTTAATGATGGCAGCGGAAGCACCGCACAAGGTAGCGCTGCCGCACAATCGGATTACAATTTCACAGCCAATCAATGTATCGTTCAAAAGATAAACGCCTACTTTACGCTGGCTAAAGAAATGCTCGCCGATACACCTATAACCGAGAATTACATCCGTGTTCGTGGTGTTGGACGTCTGATGATGTTCGAGGATACAGCTCTGTTGAATGGTAACGGTATAGCACCGAATCAGAACGGTATCATCCCAGTGGCATCAGCTTACAGTAATCCTGTAATCCCAGGTGCAACACCGAGTAGTATCAACTACTATGATGTTCTCCACACTGCTGTTACCCAAGCCAAAGTGGCTTACTATGTGCCTAACATTATAATTCTGCACCCGAACGATTATAACACCCTGGCATTATCGAGGGACACCTATGGCAGGTATCAATTCCCGCAAATGGTAACAGGCGCACCGGGAGAATTCTATATCAATGGCGCATTGGTTGTTCAGAACACCGCCATGACCGCAGGTACATTCCTGTTGGGAGACTTCGCTCAAGGCGCTACAATGTTCACGAGGGATGAAGTGGGTATTACCTTCTCCAACCAGCACGTGGACAACTTTATCAAAGGTTTCATTACCGTAATGATAGAAGAGAGGATAGGTAACGTAATTTACCGTCCGACTGCCTTCATTACCGGTAACCTGATAACCGGCGAAATAAGCGGCTCGTAACATAAATGATAAACGCAGGGGTGGGAAACTACCTCTGCTTTTACTAATTAATAACTCAAAAAAACAAACAATATGAAACGATTAATTTTTTTAATTTCTATCCTGTTCGCTATGTCAGCGAATGCTCAATTGACACTTGTAAGCTCGCCGAATGGCAACCTGCAAAGTTTCAATGCCCAACTGGCGTATGGTTATGATTCCGTCCACTTGGCGGCAGCCGGAACGGCTATGTCTGTACCGAGCGGCTACATGGACTATACACAGCTGATAGTTCCTGCTTCAGGTGCATATACAGGAGCTGTAACGATGCCCGCAACCCCTGTTCTTGGGCAAACGGTAACTATACTTTCTACTTCAGCTTTCTATCACACCTTCACGACCTCACCTTCTTTTATTTTGAAAGATAGTACAGGTATTAAAGTGGCGAAGTTCATCTATAACGGGAAGTATTGGATAATGGTGCAATGATTTTAAGCATCCTCATCTGCTCGCTCCAAAAGCGGTTAGTGGGCTTGGCCCCACTAATACGGGAACTCCAAATACAATCCGAAGGAAACCCGGTAGAAATCCTTTGGCTTGGAGATAACAAAAAGATGACAGTGGGAGAGAAGCGCAACAAACTTCTCTCCCTTGCTACCGGAGACTATGTATGCTTTATAGACGATGATGATTGGGTGGCGGACTCATATATCGATGAGATACTAAAAGCGCTGGAATCGAAACCTGACTGCGTTTGCTTTGAATGTTTATATACAAATGCGGAGACAGCGAAAGAGAATCATGTATATTTCCAGCATTGTAATAAAAGCGAAGACCGGGATGCAGAAGGTATAAGAATCAGAATGGTTAATCACCTAAATCCTGTAAAGCGGGAGATAGCTTTAAAAATCGGATTCCCTGAAAAGAATTTTGGTGAGGATTCTTTATATGCAATAAACCTTTGGAACTCGAGAATGCTGCAAAAATCCATCACCATTAAAAAGGTGCTTTACTTTTACCGCTTTAACCCCGGAACGAGTGAGACACATCAGTTCAACCCTAAATGGTGGAAAGCAGATAAGCATGAGCCGATGGTTAAGATGGATATCGTCATCGTCAGCGATGGTACGCAGCTAAAGCAGATGACGCAAGACGCTGTCAATAGCATAGCCGCCGATAATGTTAATGTAATAGTGGTTGAAAAAGCCGATACCAATATTATTAGGTACGAGAAAGCCGACACTATACCGCAAGACAACCCATTTAATTATAACCAATGCCTTAACAAAGGGGCAAGATATGGGAATAGCAGGTATATATGCTTTTCCAACAATGACGTGATATTCCCGCTCAACTTTGTGTCGGATTCAATAAAAGAATTTGAGAGAACCGGCTGCGATGTAATGTCGTTTACCAATCAGTCAGGGTATATTCATCCTGAAATAATATCTGGATATTGCTTCATGATGACACGAAAGGCATACGAGAAGATTGGGCATTTGAACATGGATTATGAATTTTGGTGCGCCGATAATGTAACAAGTGAGCAGATAAAAGAACATGGTTTAAAAGAATACAAAAGCCCAATAATAGTAAAGCATTTGACATCTGCCAGCTTAAAAATGTTGCCTGCAGAACAGCAGCAGGTTTACACGAAGCAATGCGTGAAACGCTTCAACAAAAAGTTTAATCGAAACGTGTTAAATATGGGGGTATGAAGTTTCTGGACTTAGAATACGGCGGAGAGAAGATTATCGCAATGGGTGATATGATAGATTGCGTCCCGTTGATTAATTGGCTCATCAAGAAACACGGCAGATTGATAATACCGGTTCAAAAAAAGTACCGGAATAACATAATGACGTTCTTCCCGGTCGATGTTAATGCCGATTTTGTTGGACTAAATTCATTCGCAGATTACGATTACTTCCATAACACAAGAGATTCGGTAACTATTAAGATTACCAGAAAAGACAAGCCCAGGGATTATAAACATTTTGAGATAGCCACATTATACGAAGCAGCAGGTTGGGATTATGATGAGAGATCCGAGCTTGATACCATAACAGAGCAGGTAAAAAGAATCCCGCAAAGAGAAGTCCCTGCAATGCCGTATGCTTTTATCCCCGAAGGTGGCAGCGAAGGCAGTTATCGAATTGACAGAAGATATGTCAGCAGCCTTCTCCCTATCGTTCCTGCTCAAAATGAGATTATGCTTACTTACGCTACAATGATTCAAAGAGCAGCCGAGATTCACTGTCATATTACAGCCTTCCAACGCTTGATAGACAAGCTTCCCACTAATGGCAAATTGTTTCTTCATCATTATGTAAGGCAAGGGAATGTGAAGCCTGAAAATTTTTACAAGTATAAAATGTTAACCAAAGAATGGAAGCAACTGATATAAAAGAAAAGAAGAACTACATCGGGATTCCTTTAACGGACACGAAGGAATACAGGGTGCCTTATCCTCCGATTATGAGGAAGCCATTCGATTGCGCTTTTATGAAAGAGGTAAAAAAACTTTTAGAATTATCCGAAAATGGGACTAAGCAGCAGTAGAGATATAGCGCCACCGGCGACGGAGTTAGAGTTGGCATTTGTAAAATCATATCTCCGGATAGATTTCACGGACGACGATGCTATACTTACGCAGTTAATAGCATCAGCACGGGAGCGATGTGAGGCGTGGTGCAACCGTTCTTTCGTCATACGTAACCGAGTAGCCTATTACGACAAGATTACTAAGAGATTTGAACTTCCCAGACCACCTGTTAATTCCGTGAGTTCATTTACATTAATTTATTTGAATGAAACAATCACCCTTACAGCCAATCAAGATTATTATTTGATGGACAATTATAATGGCTTAGGGGATTCGTTCGTTATCTTAACAGCCACAACATACAACCTTCCCCCCGGCTTCTCTTTGGGCGATGATTTATGGAGATTTAACTTGCAAATTGTATATTCCGCCGGTTACGATACCGATTATCCGAACAATAAGACAGGCTCATTAATACCCTTCGGAGTGCAGGAGGCTATATTGAAGACCGTAGCCAGCGCCTATTCCTTGCGAGCCAATGTAATGGGCACTGCAAGAATGGGCACGAGTGGATTCATGGAATTGCCCGAAAATGCCAAACAGCTTTTGCAACCCTATAAGAACGTAACCATTTGAACTACAATCGCAAAATAACATATTTCCACAATACACCTGTGAGCGATGGTTCCGGTGGGTTTACCGACTCATGGAGCTCGGGAACGGTTATATGGGCCGATGTTGAGGTTGTAAATAACGCCCGTGTAATGATTCAAGGGCAGGAAGAGTACACTACTTTGTATATCATACAAGTCAGAGCGCAAGCCATAAAATACGTACCGCCGGTGAATAATTATAAGGTTCAAATCAACGCCTATGGCGTTAACAGGACCTTAAAAATACTTTCAGCCTCACAACCAGACCTATTTTCATTTAACCAGATCTTTAACTGTATCGAATCGAATGATTAAAGTTTCTATAAATATCGACGAGCCGAAAGGTTATTTGAATGAAAAGATTCAAGCTATTAAACAGAATGTATCTAATGCCATCGCTGATGCTGTCTTAAAAGTGGAGGAATTGGCTAAAGAAAACCTGCAATCAAATCACTCTGTAAGAACCGGCGCCCTTGTGAGCAGTATTCATTCTCAATTCAACGGCATGTCAGGAACGGTAGGAACAAATATCGAGTATGCTCCTTATGTTGAGTACGGTACCAGCCCTCACGTAATTGCGGTAAAAGAAAAAAAAGTATTGGCCACTAAAGAAGGTATCGGCGGTGGTGGGGCGTGGGTTGTCTTTGGAAAAGAAGTCAACCACCCCGGCAGTGCAGCAAAGCCCTTTTTTGGCCCCGCAGTCGACGAGGCAATGGTTCAGTTTAAAGAGGATTTAAATAAAGCGCTTAATGATTGATGCAGAACTAACGATACGAACAGCTTATTACAATGCTTTGAATAATGTTATTATAAGCGGCGGTAATCCCGTGCCTTACTATCTGCAAGTGCCTACAGGAACAGCTTATCCGTACATTTATCAGGCAGGCGTAACGAAAGTACCAAACAGAACGAAGAGTAATTGGGGATGGGATATTACCGTAACACTTAATATCGTTTCTTTATCGGTTTCTAATTCTGGCGGACAGGCAGTTAATGATGCTATCGCAAATCAAATCGAGGCAATCCTTTTAGGAGCAGTACCCGGTAATACGCCTCTATCGTTTGCGCCTAACTTTGTAAACGTAGAGAACGAATTGATAATGAGCAATACTATGCCACCACAACAGGCTACAAATGGGGTGGTATATTATCGGATCTTAAAAATTAAACACACAATTTTTCAGTACAATATTTAAGAAGCTAATTAGTAATAACAAACAAATCAAACAACTATGGCAGTTATCAACGGAGACAATTTAATTTTAAAAATCGACATCGGGAGCGGTCCCGAAATCGTAGCAGTAAGCAGCGATTGCAAACTGACAACAGATACCTCAATGGCAAAAGCTACCACCAAAGACAGTGGCGGCTGGGAACAATCTATCCCAGGCAATGCCAAGTGGACGGTTAGCACCAATGGACTCGTAGATTATCATCCGAGTTCTGGTTACCTGGGCATCGGCGACCTCCAACGGGCGCAGATATCAAAGCAACTGATAACAATCTATTTCCAAAAGTCTACCCCGATTGCGGGAGACCTCGGATGGACAGGTCAGGCCTATATAACCAAACTCGAACAGGATGCTAAACAAGGTACTACTGTAACCTACTCATGCACGCTTGAGGGAACAGGGGCATTATCCGAATACGCCGATTAATGAAGACGATTGATATAGGCGGCAAGGAGAGACCGTTTCGGTTTTCGCTATATGCTATTCAGGCATATTGCGAGATGAAGAATATATCATTTACCGAGTTTGCTTCAAAAGCGAATCAGATAATAACAGGTAAAGATATAGACGGCTTGATAGACGTCCTTTATGCCGGTTTGATGGGCGGAGCGCATAGGGAGAAGATACCATGCGACTTCACCCGCGAACAGGTAGGCGACTGGGTTGATGATGCAGGTTTTCAAGCAATACCTGTTATCATCAAGGCCTTCACCGAGAGCATAATGGATAAAAAAAAAGAGACGGTCAATCCGAAGGCGAAAAAATAGAATTTGCTGACTTATTGATTCAGGCGGCTCGTTCAGGTATCTCGTATTCCGATTTTTGGAATATGTTATTGTGGGAGTATGCGCTCTGGCAGGATGGTTGGCGGAAGGCGGAAGAGGACAAATGGCAACAGACACGGTGGTTAGGGGCTTTGATTGTGAATTACGCAGGCAAAATATCGAATAAGACTGTAACCCCGGAAGAATTGATACCGTTGTCCTTTGATAAGAAAGAAGTTAAGGTATTGACCTTAGATGAGAAGTTTGCGATGGCAGAACGGATAAAAAATGTAAAAGTAAGAAAACTAACCGCAGAAGAATTTACAAAAAAGTATGGCTGATTATAGCGTTCATGCGGAGTTCACAGGTTCCACTACTGACCTCGACCAGAAGGTAGAGAGCGTTAAGTCGAAACTAACAGATGTTGGCGACAAGGGAAAAGAATCTGGTGAAAAGATAAAGAAAGGCGCTGCCAAAGGCAAAGAAGGTATGGACGACCTCGGTGGCAGCCTGGGCGAACTATTTACCAAACTGACAGGCATCGGATTAGGAATCGAGGGCGTGATGAAGGCTATCGATTTGGGTAAAGAGGCTTTTGCGGCTTTTGGGAATCATACAAAGAATGTCGACGACCTCGGCGCAGCTTTTGAGGCAAACGGCGTCAAAGATATACCCACTGCCACATCGGCAGCGTTGAAGTTTGCCGATGCCATGCAAGAGAGTACCGGCGTAAGTAAAGAATCCACCATCCAATTGGAGGCCCATGCCGCTATGATGGGTGTCTCGAAAGAACGCATGTCAGAGACTATCGAGACAACCGAAGGGCTCGCCAAAGCATTGGGCGTTGATCAGAATAGCGCCTTGAGGATGGTAATGGAGGCCCAAGCCGGGAATACGACCATGCTCACAAGATATATGCCCCAACTCAAAGGCGTAAAGGATGCTACCAAAGCGTATGCTATCGTAACTCAACATGCGCAGGTTGGCTTGAATGCCATGCACAAAGAACTTGATGACGGTACAGGTCCTTTGACTAAGTTAAAGAACGATTGGGATGACTTTATGGTTCGTTTAGGAACGGGGTTAGCAAACATTATAAATCCAGTAATTGAAGCGATACGAAAGTGGGAGCCTGTACTCTCTGATATAGGTGATTTGATTGTAGATTTACTAAAAGCAGCAATCATTCCTATGTGGGATGAATTGAAGGCGTTATTTGATATAATAATGGCCGTAGGTGATGCTGTTTCGGGCAACTTTAAGAAAGCATGGGAAGACATAAAAGATAGCGTAAAGAACGGAGTAAAAGGTGTTACTGATTCGTATAAAGTGCTTACGGATGCCGGTACCGATGCCGCTAAAGCATTTTCGGATGGGTTTAAAATACAAAGCGAAAAAGAGCCGCCAGAAGCGGCAGCACCGGTAATTAAAGCTGGTTCAGTTACCCAAACGGAAACAAAAGGAGGAAAAGGAGGAAAAGGAAAAGCGAGCATAGATTACGCAGCCGGGCCAGTGGAAGCTATGAACAGCGACACTCTACCTATCGACCACCAGACGGAGGAAGTAGATAAACTACAAGCTGCTTTAGGTAAGGCGCATATCTTATATGCTGCCTTCGGGGAAACTAAATTAACGGCATTAAATCAGGAATTATCAGCCGTAAAGACGGCGATGGAAGGGTTGATTGTCGATGGAAGAGTAACCGATACTGTAAAATTTAATGAACTAAAAAACCAATATGCCGGATTAAAAACCAGCATCGAAGAGGTTACCGAAGCCGCAAAGAAATCGGAAGAAGCCCAAAAGGCAGCCGCCAAACAGAGCGCCGAAACAGCTAAACAAGTAAGTTCAACCATTGCCGGAGTGGCCGGTGCAATGGGTAGTGCTATGGCAGGCGGGAAAGACCCGGCGAAAGCCATGTTAAAACAGATGTTAGATTCCCTTGCTTCGTTCGGAATAGCCAAAGGCACATTCTTAATTGGAGAAGGTTCGGCTGACCTGTTAGCTGGCAACCCAATGGGCGGCATGGAATTAGCAGGCGGCACCGCTTTGGTTGCGGCGGCATCAGCATTAAAAGCCGTTAAGATGGCTGCCGGTGGTATTGTATCGGGCAGCTCCATTGTAAATGTGGGCGAGTATGCAGGCGCAGCACATAACCCCGAAGTGATTGCACCTCTCGATAAGTTAAAGCAGCATCTCGGAACATCAGGTGCACAACATCATACGTTCAGAATCAAAGGCGATGACCTGGTTTCTATGCTTGACAGGGTTAATAATAATACTCAATTCTCGCTCGGCGGATGAGCTACGGTTTAAAATACACGCTCAACTTCCGGGAAGAGACCGGAACATCATCTGCAGGTACGTTATATACCATTAACATTTACGCAAGTGGTTATTCGGGCAGTTCTAAAGCATTAATAGCCTCTGACAATCCAATTACTTTGGTTTATAAAAAGCAGGATTTGATAAGCCCGATTATGGGTTCGGAACTAACCATTGGGCTGATGAGCACCACCAACGAGGAGTATATCGAGTTTGCCACGGCCGCACCTTTGGCTTATTATGTGGATGTATTAATTTCAACCGATAACGGCAATACCTATACTACCTACTGGAGCGGCGTAAATACTACCGACTGCTATACCGAACCCTGGCAACAGCCACCTTACGATATTAATCTGAAGTTCAACTGCGGACTGGGTGAGATACAATGGCACCGCTATGAGAACCCCACCTACCTGATTAACGGACTGGAGAGCATGATTGGCATTATAAGCAACTGCCTTTCATTCCTTCCGTATCAAAAGAATGTAAGGGAGATAATAAACATCCGTGAGGACACAATGAGCGACCTGAAAGGCTTTTTGGAACAGACCTATTTACTTGATACCGGCTTTACCGAGATAGCCGATGACGGCATATTGCACGGCATTAATTGCAACAAGCTGCTGAAGGAACTGCTTACCGCCATCAACTGCCGTATATACCAAAGTAATAATAAGTGGTATGTGGAGCGTATCTGGGAGCGCACGCAGGCATCATTAACCTATTATGACTACACCACCAGCGCCACAATACTCAACCCGCCTTACATTTATAGCCATTTTGCTACCGGTAGTTTCAGTCCGATTATAGCGATAGCCAACGCCACCACGCCCAAACTTCTCGACGGCGGCGACCTTGCAACCACACAAAAGAACCCTGCATTGGCTTACAACTTCAGCGGGGGAGCTGGCGGCATAAGCAATGTGGAATTACTTGTAAACTCATACTTTGAAGACACCCCCACATCAAAGAACGCTAAAGGGCAGCCTACAAATTGGGATTTAGGAAGCAACCTGACAAACAACGGCAATATGCAGCTGGAGCTGGTGAACCCCTACACCAATGATATTAAGAAGCGGTTCGGTATGAGCTTTGCCGGGGTAATCAGCCCGTTCAATGCCATGTTAAAGAATCTCGGCCCCAACAAATGGAATGTATGGGATTCGGCAGCTCCTTATGACAGCTACGACCCCTCATGGTCGGCTCATGCGGTACGGCGCACAGGCGACACCTACTCCAACCCCGGACAATATATTGATATAATCAATGGCTCATTACAGGGTACATTCGGGTTCTACTTTAACTTTAAGGTAACGCCTGTAACCTTTGTATCCATCAACCAAAGCATGAACCCCGGTGGCGATGCTTACAAGCTTGTGAATAACGGGGCAGGCATACAACTGTATCTACCCATTATGATAACCTTTACCGACAGCAGCGGCAATAACTTCACCCTTACAGCCAATCTGTTGGCGCCTCAAATAGGTTCATGGCAGAAGAATTTATCATATAGCCCGCTTGCTTTTATAGCATATAGCCTGAATGCCCTCAACACGAACAACCCCGACCCTGCATTTACGGGCCAAGCGGTACCACTGACATCCTATCAGGTGGCTCAATTATTGCAGAGCGCATATAATTCGGGTTCATACTTTAATTGGAAGTTTAATTTTAACACACAGTTCAACCTGTCGTTCCCCAATTCGCTTAATGCACCGGGGCAAGCCATGTTAGCGGATGGGGTTTATGAGGTGAATGCACGGGTATATCCCCCTCTAATCTTTGACGGCCGTGGAATACCCGGTATTTATGGCGGACAGCAACTGCAAAGGACGAACATAGTATTAGAGGACTTTGCCGTTCAGACCTTTGACCTGCAATACAAAGATTCATTTAACGCCGTAACCGGTTATACCAACTTTTATGAGAGTGCGGATATAGAGAACCGTTGGAACGAGAAAAAGGTAAGTGTGATATTCGGCGACAGCCTTACACCCGGTTACCCGGGTTCATTCAGGTTAAGCAATGCAGCGCCCACCCAAACATGGCACGTGAACGGAAACTCTAAACTATATCTGTTCAATACAGGATTAAGCGGCGACCCGACAAGCACCAAATTATTGTTCAACAGCGCCACACTTGCCACGGTAACCCAGATAAACGTAAGCGATACCGATGACAACAGCAACAACAATACAAGCTGGCTATCATCTTTCACCGTGGGTTCAACCCTTGTGGTTAGCGATACCACCTCCGGCGCACAGGCCATATTCACCATAACGAGCAAAACGGCCAATTCAGGGTATTATGCCTTCGGAGTAACCTATGTATCGGGTACCGGCACATTCAGCGCAGGCGACAGCCTATATTTCGTCTATCAGGGCAATCAGGTATTGGCTGATATATTGTTTCAGAATTACGAGAACCTGATAAGCGTTTACCGAAAAGCACTTACAGGTAAGATTTATATGCCGGGCGGTATAGGCTTCTGGCAGAACATAGAGGATGAAGACGGTACCGTTTATGCCCAAACCGGTAATCAGTTAGATTTCAAAAAAGCCCTTCTGACTATAAATATGGAAGAGGTAAGCACTTTATTGGTAAACGGCAACAAGGCCTTCGGCAGCCTTCAATACAATAATGAGAATACCCCCCCGCAGAGGGTTATCGGTGCACCGGCGCCTAACCTGCCTTTGTCATTCAGTAACACACCCGTAGGAAGGCCGGTGATAATAGGAAACCAACCTTTAAATTACCCTGTGGGATGAGCTTACTATTGGCATATACATTCAATGAGAAAAGCATTAACCCCTGGGATTATTCAGGCAGCAAGTGGACGGGTGCAGGCAGCGGGCTTACCTTTACCGGCGGACAGAACTATGGCTATGCGGGCAGCTTCGGGCAGGGCGCTGGCGCAACATACATAAGCGTAAGCCCATTATCATTTACAGGGCTTGGTGCATTAACCATATTCTCCAGCTTTAACCTTACCAATCTTCCGGCTGCAAGCGGGGCTTATCTGGTTAATTCATCATCGTTCTCGATAACGATAAACAGCCTCGGAACGGTTACCTTTTCTATAATCTATAATACAACTACATGGACTGTCAATTCAACGGTTAGCCTGACAACGGGGTGGAACACCATAGGGGCGGTATATGACGGTACAGGTTTGTATATTTACATAAACGGAGTTCTCGCTTCCAACAGTTCCACGGCAACGGGAACGCTGAACAATGCAGGCACAATTTTTATAGGGGCAGCCTCGGCAAGCGATAGCAGCACCTATATCAAAGCCCTTATAGATTGCATAGAGTTCAGGAGCACGGCAGCTACAGCTACCGATATAGCCAATATGAATGCAAGCCCTGGCGGAATCTTAGTAACGCAAACGCCACATAACTTTGCTATGGGCGACCTAATCGCCGACGGGACGATGACTTATAAAGGTGTCGTAACTTGGGTAGTAAACGCGGATGAATTTTATTTTTACCCCACATCGGCAATTGGGAGTAGTTATTCGAGGTTAGGAAATATAGGTACTGCCGCACGCCAGTATTATATGGAGATGCTTACCGACTTTGACGGCTCCGGCAACGGGCAGATTAAGTGGAGTTATCCGATAGCCGGGTTTGGGGATTACGGCAAGCCTACAAATGTAACGACTTTAGATTATCGGAACAGTGGAATCGGTAATGCAGCCTATTCCTTCTTTAGCGAAACGCAGTCGAGACATAATACAGGAAGCACGTTAAGTAGCTTATTCAATGAGGATATTAAAGCAGGCACAATAAATATAAATGGCGATTATATCAAGTTCAGATACCATATGAAGAGCGTTAGTTCAGATTTTACGAAAACTATTTATATCGATTTTGGCAATGTAAATATCTTAACTTACAATCTACCCACAGCGACAGCAAATGATTTATTTATATACGGCACGATTAAAGCAGTCAATATACATGCTAAGCAAGCAACTTATATGACCAAGATAGAAAGTAATGGGGTAGCTCCAATAATCGCTGATGGTACAGTTACCGTGGACTTTACGAAAGATGTGCGTTTATTATTGCAGGGCAAGGGAAACGCTACCGGAGATATAACAGCCGAAGGAGGGGAAGGAGAAATTTATAAAATCAAATCAATTTTTAATTAATTTTGTGATATGAAAAAGCTTTTTATCCTTTTGATGTTCGCCTCCTTAACTGCACAGGCGCAATGGATTAACACCCGCACGAGGGCGGATTCGATGAGTACGTATTACAATAATGCTTACTCAAGCTGGCAAACTTTACAAAACTATACCTTTAGTTTGGATTCTGCGATAGTCATTTTTGGTGATACAATTAGCGGAAGTGGTGATAGAGCATTGATAGCAACGAAGTATTGGGTAGCCACACACGATAGCGGTTTAGCAACTACTGTTTATTCGATGTTAGGATATTCTAAGCTGGTAAATTCAGCCACCAAACCCAGAACCTTGACATTAAATGCAGTCTCAAATTCAAGCTCGACAATTTCAGCCGATACTGTAGCCATTACATCAGTTAATAATACGATGAGCAGTAGCGATACGGTATTACAGATTAGTGTTGCAGGAGTAGTGGACGGCGGTTATGGAGTAACTTATGGCATAGATTATCATAAAACAGTTGCCACTACCACCCCTTCAACTGGTTCGAGTTATCATAACGTAATTCTTACTTTCATCACCCATGCTTCCGATAGCTGTATAGTCTCACAAGGAAGTGCAGGAATAACGAGAACTAAAAGCCATTGGAATACGATAGTATTACAGGGGACAGCGACAAGTATCTTTTCAGTATCTATTAACAGATTTGGGACATTAGTAAAAATTGCAGTTTCACAAGACCAGCAATGAGAAAGTACATAGACAAATACGAGAAATTGTTTAGCGATATAGGTATAGTGCTATTATTTATTTGTATTCTTTTTTTATCGATAAATAAAGCTAAATCGCAACTTCATTGTACTTTAAATACCGTCCAAACAACTCAATATCTCTCACAGGTGAAGGTAGCGCACAACCCGCAATGGGTAGCGGCATTGAATCAGTTTGTAATTTCGGAAATCAATGATAATAATTTCTATCTGTTAGATAGACTTTATGTTTTTGCTAATGACAATCAGCAATCGGCCAGAGTGAGCCTTGTAAATCCTACATCCACAACTATTACAGTATATAGTGCATTATGGACACAATACCAGGGTTATAAAGGAAATGGTTATGGTGATTACATAAATACCAATTTTACAGCCAGCTTAAATGGTGTAAACTTCACGCAGAATTCTGCCTGTATGGGTGTTTATTGCAATTCTGCATCGCTTACCGGCTCAGTTGAGGTGGACTTCGGTAGTCAAAATGGCACTATAATGAATCAATACTGGGTGCCAACCTTAAAAAGCTTTACAAACTGCGGTTCAGCTATCGGGGGGCAATCGTACACTAAAGGTATGGTTGTAAGCGTAAGGACATCATCTATACTTGAGAGTGCGTGGATTAACGGAACACAAGTGGCATCTGGAGGATATTCATCGAGTGGAGTGAGTTCAGTGCCTACCTACATTATGACGCAGGATTTAAGCAACGCTCCACAATCAGGTGTTTATAGTTATAGGCAATATGCTATGTTTTTTTGCGGAGGTGGCTCCATCAATCAGCTGAAACTCTATACTGATTGGGCTAACTTTATGAATAGTCTATGAGCGAAAAGGAAGAAAAAGAACTACGTATAATTCTGGAGGAGTTCCGAAAAGAGGTTATGACTACTCTCAAGGGCGACCACGGACTAAACCCAGGCCTTGTTCCTCTCGTCATGCAACATGCAGACTATATTGAGACCCATGAAGAGGATATTAAAGAATTGAAATTACTTTTAAAAAAGGAAGAAAAGGGCGGATTCTGGGGGCTTATAGAGCGATATGATAAGATGATAAAAGTCGGGTTTTATATATACATTTTATTAATGTCTTTTTTTATGTTACTAAAACCTGACACTTCGCAAGCTGTTAGAAGCATTTCGGAAGTGAAAAAAATAATTCAACCGTAAAATGGATATTACAAAGGCATTTCCCTTATTAATGAAACAGGAAGGATACTCCATGACAAACGTACAGGGAGACAAGGGTGGACTAACGAAGTTCGGTATTGCACAAAGTGCGCACCCCGGATTGGATATTGCGAGGCTTACCGAAGCGGAAGCGCAAACTATTTATGCGAGCGAGTATTGGGCGCCTGCCAAATGTTCCGATTTGAAAACTGAATTGCAATATATTCATTTTTCGATGTCTGTTAATATGGGTGTTGGTGGAGCGGCAAGGGTATTACAATCGGCTTGTAATGTCTTAAAAGACGGTATTATAGGTTCAGGAACCTTGCAGGCTGCCGAAAAGATAAGCATACAAGATTATGCTATTGCGTGTGTCGAGAAATACAAAGGAATAGTGGAGGCTGACGGAAGCCAGGCTAAGTTCCTAAAAGGGTGGGAAAATAGAATTGACCAGATTTTACAATGGTATAAACAAGGATTTTTAAACTAACAAATATGAATCTCGGAAACACAATAGTAACCGCTCTTCAGGAATATATCGGCGGCATGCCAAAAGGCAGCTCCAAGCGATTAGCAGGCGCTATCTGCATCCTTTGTGTAGCAGCAATGATAACAGGCAGCTTGATTCCTCCGCTTCATTATGCGGTCGATAAACCGGTGCTAGATTCTCTACTTATGGCTGCAGGCGCTTTCTTTGGAATTGACGCTACGAAACAAATGGTTAATAATTATCACAACCAGAAATATGATGACACTCAACAACCAGCTGCCAAGCCCTAACAGGGATAAGCCTATTGCTATTGTAATGATAATCATCTTTGCGATAGTAGCATTACTTATGATGTCCTCCTGTTCACCTGAAAAGAGGCTATCGAAACTATTAAAGCATCATCCCGAACTTCAACAAACGAAAGTGGTTATTACCGTAAAGCACGACACCTTAATAACTAAAGAGCTGCATAAAGATTCCGTTATAAATAATATCTACTCAAAGGACACGATTTATATTCATGACGGAAAACAGTTGATAAAATACGAATATATGACCGGTTCGAGGGCATATATAAGCGGCACCGTACAGCCCGATACCGTGGTTAAGGTAGATTCTATAAGGAGTAGGACTACGACCGTCATACAGCAGGTTAAAGCCCCAAAAGACGGATGGGAATGGCTTCAGTTCTGGCTAACGATAGCAGTCATTTCATTTGTTGGAATTAAATACGGCGGTCCATTAGTAATGGAATTGTTAAGAAAGATACCAGGCTTTCCATTGTAAGGTAGCCGAGGCATCTCGAATTGCCAAAAGCGCCTTTTAAGCCCCTTCCTGACGGTTGCGGGCTTTTTTCATGTTAAATTTATTGGCTGATTATCAGTTACTTACATAATACTGCATAAAATAATATGTTAAAATGCTTGACAAATGAAAAAAAAGACTTATCTTTGTACCGTCAAATTAAAATAACACTTTAAAACTTTGCAAAATGAAAAACGAAAATGAAAAGCACATCAGGGTTAACAAGAATGATTACGAGGTTTATCAACACATTGATAATTACTTCTCAATCTGCAAAAAAAATACACATGGTGGCGAGGTTGTATATGGCGGTGATGCCGCTAACCAAGATGATTACAATGAAGAGTATATCACCGAAGTATATAATAATTGGAATGGCGAATTGATTTATACTGGCAATAAGTATGGTTATATGATTTAGTCTTGCGGTTCCTGCAAAGTCCGCAGGCGTGAGCGCACGTGTAAACGGCACTCCACACGGGTACGAAAAGCCCTTTTATTAGTAACCAACCAAAAACACAAATATGTCAAAAGGAAACCATGTAAAGAGTAAAAAAAAGGGAAGGCGACCCCTGCCTGCCAACCTTAAAAAGAAAGAGGTCAGGTTCTTCATCAGCGATGAGGAGATTAAACAAGACGGCGGAAAGTCCGCCCTTGAAACGGCTATCAAAAACCTTGAAAAATGAAAGAACTTGAGAAATCAGTAGAACGCCTGCAGAAGCTTACACAAGAGAGTACCGAATGCGGTGAGAGGATTCTTGCTATCCTTAAAAAGCAGGATGAGAAAGCGAAGGAGCTATCTGCATTCTTAACAGGGTTGGAGGCATTTCTCCGGGAACCAACCGTAAAAAATCGGTTGCATGATATAGTATTAACAATTAAACAATAAAAAAATGGAAACGAGAAAAAGCATAGTGAAAAAAGTAGTTCATAACACAAACCAGTTTAGTTCTGCTAATGGGCACTTCTTTGTGCATGAGGTATCTTTTGACAATGGAGACAAAGGCACATATAACTCCAAATCAGACACCTGTACCAAGTTCAAAGAGGGTCAGGAAGCCGAATATACCATTGAACCCAACGGAAACTATCCTGCCAAGATTAAGCCTTACAGCCCGCCAACAGGACAGGGGCAGAAAACCTTCACCAGAGACCCGGAAACGCAACGATTGATAGCCAGGCAAACGGCCTTAAAATGCGCCTGCGACCTTCATTCACAGAGTAGTATGGCAAGCGATATTACAAAGGTACTGAAAGATGCGGAGGAAATGTATAATTGGATAATGCAATGAACGAGGAATTAACAGCCGCAACTATGGCAGCCTTTGACCGGTTAAATCCTCAAGTGAAGGTTGAGAATAAGGGGCCAATAGGGCTTCGCTTTGCGCTTGGCTCAACAGAGCCTTCACCAGCGATGAAGCTTACCCCTTATCCAGGCTTTCATGCCCTTATGACCGAGGATGATTTGGAAGATGAAGCTAACGAAAATTGGAGGGAAGCCGAATGAAGCAGACTTTTTACACCGATGTCAAAAATGGGAAGCTTCAAAAGAATGTATCAACCCATTTACGGACGTTTATAGGCACTTTTGAAGGTAAAAGGATACAGATTACCATTGAGAAGATAAAGAGCCAACGGAGCGCACAGCAGAATGCCCTATGGTGGGTTTACATGACTATCCTTTCAAAAGAGTTAGGCTATACGAAGGATGAAATTCATGAAATCTGTAAATACAAGTTTTTAAAACGGGAAAAGGTGGATGAAAAGACAGGTGAAATCTTTCCCTACCTTGAAAGCACCACAAAGTTGAGTAAATCAGAATTTGCGGATTTAGTCAGCGATTTACAGCGGTGGGCAGCAGAGACATTTAACATTAACCTCCCCTCACCAGGGGAACAAACCGATTTAGATTTATGAAAAGAAAGGAACTAAAAGACCACGTTGAGAACCTGCGAAAGGAGCGGGGTTTAATTTCAAAACGATGGCTTACACGGCTTGATAAGGAGATTATCCGTTTGGCAATAATGATACAAACGCTTGACAATTACTTCGGAGATAATTGGGGTATAGAAATAAATAATGTATGAAAAAAACGACTGTACTAATAATCGCAACCTTACAAATAATCGCCATATTACTAATATATGGCATACTGATAATAGTTAAGCATTTCATAGGCTTTGAAAATACAGTATTATTAGCAATGGCAGTAATTTTCATAACAAACTAAACATGACACGCAGAGAAGCATCCGCCTACATCGCTAAACACGATACTACCATTACTATTACCAAACATTTCAGCGAAGGAGTTATAAGCTACCCCAATGTTGGGGCTGTATTAATCATCTTCGTAATGTTTCTTTTTGTAAAGAAAGCCATACGTATCCAAAGGGAGAATGTTTTGATGTATAAAAACAAATGCCGTGAATGCGGCGATGACCTATACGGCTCTGAATCAAGAGACGGAATATGTGATTTATGTAAGAACGGATGAAAAAGTATTATTCTATAACCATGAATCTTCCTGTAAGGAATGACCGAGCTAAGCGGAAGCCTTACGATAAGATAAAGGCAGCCGAAACCAGGCGAAGGTTACATGGGAGGACTTTAGCCGAGATAGACCAGATTTTGAAGGAAAGAAAATTAAATCGAGAAGCAAAAAATGATATATAAAGATTTTTTAAAACAAAAACAAAAGAGCCATATTGAAAGTGGCTTTGAGATTGAAGAAAAGGAATTGAACGATAAAATGTTCCCCTTTCAAAAGTTCATTATTAAGCGGGCTTTAAAAGCTGGTAAGTACGCTATATTTGCTGATTGCGGGCTTGGTAAAACTTTGATGCAGCTTGAATGGAGTAATCAGGTTAATAAACGAACTAATAAGCCGGTTCTCATTCTTGCTCCATTGGCAGTTTGCGGGCAAACAATACAGGAAGCGGGGAAGTTCGGAATTTCACTTGAAAATATCATTATTAAAAACTATGAGCAGATTGATAATATTGATACTTCATTGTTTTCAGGCATAGTTTTAGACGAAAGCTCAATTCTTAAAAATTTTGAAGGTGCAACAAAAAAACTAATTTTAGAGCGATTTAAGCACACACCTTATAAACTTGCCTGTACTGCAACCCCAAGCCCAAACGACCCTATGGAAATGGGTAATCATTCAGAGTTTTTAGATGTTATGAGCCGGAATCAAATGTTAGCTATGTACTTTGTGCACGACGGCGGAGAAACGGCTAAATGGCGGTTAAAAGGTCATGCAGTTAAATCATTCTATCAGTTCATTGGCAGTTGGGCTTGTATGCTTAACGACCCGAAAGATATAGGGTTTCCAATGGAAGGGTATGCTTTGCCAAAACTTAACTTAATTGAGAAACAAATTATAACCCCGCAAAGGGATAACGGACAATTATTTAACGATGCATTAATTTCAGCGACAAATTTTAACCAGGAATTAAGATTAACAAAAGATTTACGACTTCAAGAAGTTGTTAATATTGTTAATAGCAGACCCGATGAAAAATTTATTATTTGGATTAAACAAAACGCCGAAGGTGAAGCGTTGAAAAAACTAATCCCTGAAGCTATTGAGGTGAAGGGTGCGGATAGCAACGAATGGAAAGAAAAACATCTTTTAGGTTTTGCAAATAATGAATTTCGTATTCTTATCAGTAAAACAAAGATAGCCAGCTTCGGAATGAACTATCAAAATTGCCGGAATCAGATTTTCGCATCTTTAGATTTTTCTTTTGAAGGGCTTTATCAGGCTATTCGCAGGTCATACAGATTTGGGCAAAAAAATGAAGTAAATCTCTTTTTAATAACCACAGATACAATGGCAAATGTCCGCCAAAGTATCGCCAATAAACAAAAACAATTTTTAACTATGCAAACCACAATGAGCGAAGTAATCAATGAAAACCTTAACAGGAAAGATTTAGCCGAGAATGAATTTCATTTATCGGAAGTAAAAAACGAATGGTATAACATCCGCAGGGGAGATTGCTGCCAACTCATTGAAGGGGTTGAAAGTGAAAGTATCGGGCTAACTGTTTTTTCCCCGCCTTTCGCTGAATTATACACGTATAGCAGCCATGTTGAGGATATGGGCAACTCCAAAGATTATAAGGAGTTTTTAACTCAATTTTCATTCCTGGTAAAAGAACTTCATCGGATAATGATTTCAGGTCGCAACATAGCGGTACATTGTATGGACTTACCTATTCAGAAAGGCAAAGAAGGATTTATCGGACTAAGAGATTTTAGCGGAATGATTTTAAAGGCATTTGAAAAAGAAGGATTTGTTTATGCTTCCAGAGTTACGATATGGAAAGACCCGGTAATTGAAATGCAGCGTACCAAAGCACTGGGATTGCTTCATAAACAAGTAAAAAAAGATGCTACAATGAGTAGGGTTGGTATTCCTGATTATATAATGATATTTAGAAAAGATGGTGAAAGAACTAATCCGGTAAAATGCGATATTCCTGTAGATTTATGGCAAAAATATGCTTCGCCGGTATGGATGGATATTGATTATGGTAATACGTTACAAGGTTTCCGGCAGGGAAGGGATGAAAAAGATGAAAAACACATTTGTCCTTTACAGCTTGATACAATAGAACGCCTTATTCACCTTTATAGCAACAAGGGAGACATTATATTCACGCCATTCATGGGAATAGGCTCTGAAGTCTATCAGGCTGTTAAAATGGGGCGAAAGGCTATCGGTTTTGAGCTAAAAGAATCTTATTTTGAATTAGCTAAAAAAAATGTAGCCACTGCCGTTGAATTGAAATCACAATTAACAATTCTATAATTTATTTTTCAAAAACTGTACCACCTAATATAAATCGATAATATGAACATATTAGCCTACTGCCATAACTACCACTTAGACGTGCGCCTTGTGCCTGTAATGAAGGAAATGCTACCCAGCGAATGGTATCTATTCCACGTCCATTCTACAAACGAATCGGCTATCTTAAAAACAGGTTATTACACCGGTGTTGGAGCCAATGCTAAGCGTGTTGATATGACCGATAAGGTTGTTCAAGCTTGCATGGCAGCCCATTTCAGGTTTTCGGTTTACAATGTAGCCAAGCGTGGAGGCGTTACCGGTAATCGGGTAAAAATTTATTTTGATAAAATGTAAATGGTAATAAATAATTAGTATATTTGCCCCGATAATTACGACAAATGAATTACAGACTAACGAAATTCCCCCGCACATCTTGCCCTTGCATACAGGCCGTCGTAAGCCATGAGCATAGCATTTGTGTTGGGGGGACATTATTTTACATACATGGAAGGTAAAAAGTCATTCCTACTTTATGCTGACCTTATTACATTGGTTGAAAAATTACCAAATGATAAGGCTGGGGAATTATTTAAGATAATTTTTGATTATGTAAATGATAAAAACCCTACTATTTCGGACTTGATTTTACAAATAGCATTTGAACCAATTAAATTACAACTTAAAAGAGATTTGGAGGTATGGAAATCAACGAAGCAAATTAGGTCAGAAATAGGTAAATTGGGCGGCATAAAAAGCGGAGAATCAAGAAGAAAGAAGCAAATGAAGCAAAAGCTTAAAATACCGAAGCAAAACGAAGCAAACGAAGCTGATAATGTAACTGTTACTGTAACTGATACTGTTAATGATAATAATATACCCCCTACCCCCTACGAGGGGGCAAGTGTATTACCAGAACTTTCTGCCCAAATTGCGGAATTCCAAAAATCAAACCCCACTAAATACCCTAAAGAACTTTATGAGCGATTCCGAGAATACTGGGGAGCACCGGTAATTTCCGGTAGGGGGTTAGGTAAGCCCCTTTGGAGAACACAAAAAACCTGGGTGCTTTCCGGACGCCTGGCAACATGGAACAGTGTTGGGGGGACATTAATTTACATACATGGAAGGTAAAAAGTCATTCCTACTTTATGCTGACCTTATTACATTGGTTGAAAAATTACCAAATGATAAGGCTGGGGAATTATTTAAGATAATTTTTGATTATGTAAATGATAAAAACCCTACTATTTCGGACTTGATTTTACAAATAGCATTTGAACCAATTAAATTACAACTTAAAAGAGATTTGGAGGTATGGAAATCAACGAAGCAAATTAGGTCAGAAATAGGTAAATTGGGCGGCATAAAAAGCGGAGAATCAAGAAGAAAGAAGCAAATGAAGCAAAAGCTTAAAATACCGAAGCAAAACGAAGCAAACGAAGCTGATAATGTAACTGTTACTGTAACTGATACTGTTAATGATAATAATATACCCCCTACCCCCTACGAGGGGGCAAGTGTATTACCAGAACTTTCTGCCCAAATTGCGGAATTCCAAAAATCAAACCCCACTAAATACCCTAAAGAACTTTATGAGCGATTCCGAGAATACTGGGGAGCACCGGTAATTTCCGGTAGGGGGTTAGGTAAGCCCCTTTGGAGAACACAAAAAACCTGGGTGCTTTCCGGACGCCTGGCAACATGGAACAGTAGGAACAAACCGCAAACCACAACATCATCAGAAAGAAAATTTGACCGAGTATGACCTGGCATCCGCAAGATATAGAAGTTGAGAAAAGCGTGTTAAGCGCGTTGCTTCAGGATATTGAAATTCTGCACGATTCAATGCCTTTGCTTTTCCCTGAACTTTTTTACAGCGATATTAATCGTACTGTTTATGAGGCTATTTGTGATATATATCAGTCCAATGGGAAGGTAGACATCGTCAGCGTTGTTCACCGGCTCCGTGAGAAGGACAGGCTTGATTTTGTCGGTGGCCCGTACTATATATCCCAGCTTACCAATGTAATCTACTCAAACAGCGAACTACACATCCGAATCTTAACACAGCTTTGGATTAAACGGCAGCACTTAATAATATCGCAAAGGGCTTTAAATCATTCCACTAATCCTACCTTCGACGTCTTTGAAAGCCATGATGAATTACTTGCCGCCCTTTCAGAGATTGACACCCATATAATCGGCAAAGAATTTACGACTGATGTAAAAACAGAAATAGAAAAAGTTTATCAGTATCAAATCGCCCCACGTGAAAGCCGGCATACCGGGATTAAGACTGATTCAGGAAAGGTTAATCAGTTTTTAACGTTCAACAAAAAAGAACTGATAATACTTGCTGCACGCCCGTCAATGGGGAAGACCACCAGAATGTTACAGTTCGCTATCGAGGCAATGTTTGAGAAGTTCAAAGTGGGTATCTTTAGCATCGAAATGAGCAAAGAGGAGATTTATAAGAAGATGCTTTTGAACATAGCCCGGTTAGATGCTTCAATGGTGCAGAATCAGGAATGGACGGATGAACAATTTTCAGCCTATACCCAGGCGAAGGACAGAATTAAGTTCTCAAACCTCTTTATATGCGATATGGGGACGGTTCGCCCCTCGACTATACGAACTATTGCCCGGCAAAGGAAACGGCAATACGGGTTAGATATATTGTTCATAGACTATCTTCAAATGATGAAACCTGACCGAGATATGCAGAATCGACAAAATGACGTGTCTTCCATTTCTACCGAATTAAAGATTTTGGCGAAAGAACTGGAAATACCGGTAATAGCACTTAGCCAACTTAGCCGGGAATGCGAGAGACGATTAAATAAACGTCCCATGCTCTCCGACCTTCGGGATTCCGGGCAGATAGAGCAAGATGCCGATATAGTATTGAGCCTATTTAGTCCTGCTTATTATGGTAAGGATGATGAATATGCTCATTTGTCTGAAGATATGTATAAACAAGTCAGCGAATTAGCCATTCTTAAAAACCGCAATGGTGCTGCAGGAATTATCATTGAAGAAAGATTTATTAATACCCAAAGTTTATTTATATGAAAGCAGAAGCAACGAGAGAAAAGTATAAAATTTACGATGTGCCGAAGCTGAAAAAATTGGCACAATATGAATTTAATGCTTTTATCCGCCGCAGAGATGAAGGTAAGCCCTGCGTCAGTTGCGGTAATGCCAGACCTACACAGGCCGGGCATTATTTCAGCGCCGGACATTACCCTGGCTTGGCAATGAATGAGAATAACTGCCACTTACAATGCGTCCGCTGCAATATGTACCTATCAGGAAACCTTCGGGAGTACCGGGAAGGGCTTATTAAGCGCATAGGAGAGGAGCAATTTAGGAAACTGGAAGATACTGCCGCATACTACAAAAGAAACGGCTATAAGCACGACCGCATGAATTTGATTGAAATTATTATTAAATACCGCAACTCTTAAACCAACCAAAATGAAAACATTTCACGAATTATTGATAGAACTCAAGGCCTGCGGGTACAAGGGCAACACCAAATCTGTACTCTGGGCCGGCGACAAGACTATTGAAGAGGTAGTGGCTACCTGCCATCGGGGCGACTGGCTCTTCTGGCTGGCAGAGCGCATCGACATAGACAAACGACTATTAACCCTGGAAGCAGGGCATAGTGCGGCCACCGTTCTTCACCTTATGACAGAGGAAGACAGCCGAAAGGGCGTGCAGGCAGCCATTGACTACGGAGAGGGCAGGATAACTGAAGAAGAACTTGTCAAAGCCGCCGCCGCCGCCGCCAACGCCTCCGCCTACGCCAACGCCGCCGCCGCCGCCGCCGCCAACGCCTCCGCCTCCGTCTCCTCCGCTTACGCCGCCAAAGCCGCCGCTTACGTCGCCGCCAAATCCGCCTACGCCTCCTACGCCACCTCCTACGTCGCCGCCAACGCCGCAGCCTTCGCCGAAAAAGAGAACCAAATGGCAACAGCTGACATCTGCCGAAAGTATATCGGCGATTTAATAATTAAAAAAGTAAACGAACTTTTAAACCAACCAAAATGAAAATACTCATTGACACCAACAAACCGGAGCAGGTAGCTGAACTACTCAAGTTCCTGAAAGTAGAAAAACAGGATATTGCTCCGCATAAGCCCACCCCAGAAGCCAGATTCGCCCAGCTAATACAGGGGTTGAGGATTGAAACAAAAAAGGGTTATCCCGATTCTGATTTTTATTGTAAGAGTAATGATGTGTATTTTGAGCACAATAAAAAAAGGAAGATTTTATGGTGCAATTATTATAAAGTGTGGGCTGTTTTTAAAAAGGAATTTGATATGAAGTATGATGAAATACAAGCATTTATCAAGGTTCGGGTGGCGAGGCACCTGAAAATGAAGGATGTAACACCGTATCAGGACTGGGGAACAAGCGTATATATGGTGAAGAGGCACCTGAAAATGAAGGATGTAACACCATATTGCTAAGGTCAGCAAAAAGGTAAATAAATTTGAAGGCTAAAAAATAATAACAATCAAAACCAATATGAGCAACTTACGCACCGCCGCCGCCGAACTATTACACCTTCACATGTGCGAACAGGAAGGAATAGCCTCCGCAATGCCAACCAAAGACCAATGGCTTAAAGCTGTTGATGACCTTTCCAAAGCCCTCTCTGAACCTCAGAAGGAAACGCCAACAGTCTCCTCATCGCCATCCAATATATTCCAACTATTATTAGCAATGGAATATGGATTCAGGCAACATGAGAAAGGTAACAATATCGATATGGCGATGAGTAACTTTAAAAAACTTTTATAACAGAATAATTACCCCTCTATGAAACAGATATTTGAAATCGAAACCGAGCAA
>VFSW01001938.1_pt1 | contig 31363 bp, 35 predicted proteins | sample 5358111 | NCBI WGS metagenome assembly VFSW01 (sample SAMN11554181, study PRJNA540505) | mine drainage metagenome | isolation source: sediment from site ElyBrook_90M | place: USA: Ely Copper Mine, Vershire, VT | collected 2017 | reverse complement strand
GGGTGAAAGTGACCGATGGCGTCGCAGTCGCACGGGGCGTGGAGGTGGGCGTCGGGTCGAACGGCCCCGGCCTCCAAGTCGGCGTCGGTTGGCCACCCGGCGTCGGCGTCATGGAGCACGGGCACCCTTGGATGCAGCCGAACGGCGGCTCCTGTGAGTACCCGCCCATGATCGCGCACGGGTTGACGGGCGTCGCCGTCGGCGTCGCGGTGACCACGACCATGACCTCGGTCGGCGTCGGCTTGTCGCACCCGTACGCGACGACCAGCACGAGCGCGACGAGCCACCGCAGGGTCCTCATCCGGCCTTCCTGAGCGCCGCCACGCGGCGCCGTTCCTCGTCGAGTTCGTCCGTCAGTAGCTCGACCTCACGGTCGAGATGGTGATCCCACGCGATCTGCACCTCGTCCTGTGGCCAGTTCGCGAGGAACTCGTCCACGTCGCCCACGCGCGCGACGAGGAGCGCGTCCTTCAGCTGGGCGCCCTCCTCTACCAGCACCAGCACCGGCAGCTTGCCGGTCGCGCGCTTGGCCGTCCGGGCCTGATGCATCGCGTCAGTGACGAGCTTCGGGAACTTCCCGCGCGCCTTCACCTCGACCGCGAGCACCGGGTGCGTCACGTCGTTCGTGTTGGTACCGGAAGCGCCGGTCCGACGGCCGCCCAGCATGACGGCCACGTCGCGTTCGCGGCGCTTCCAGGTCGAGCGTTTCACCGCCCCATGTCCTTCAGTTTGGCGACGATCTCGTCCACCGCCTCGGGCACCGAGGCGTTGGCGTCCAGACACGACCCGTCTTTCACCACGACGCGCGTCCATGCGCGCTTAGGCGAAAGTTTGAGCATGTCGACTTCGTTGTCGGTGAGCTCGCGGAAGAGGACGATGTCCTCCTCGCGCACGGCGAACCTCTTGTCGTCCTTCCCGAAGAACGTGACCCAGAGCGTCACTTGATCACCTTCCTCAGGATCCAGCGCGGGCCGCCGCCGTACAGGTCGCTCCCATCGTGCCGCTTGAACGGCTGGCCGTGCGTGTAGAGCCCGCCCCCCATGTACCACTCGTCCGCGACCGGCTCCCTGAACTCGCCGGTGTGCTCGAACTGTGTGATCGGCGGGAGCTTCACGAGCACCCACCGTTTGCCGAGGCTGGCGAAGTAGTCGGCGTAGTTCGTGATCACGCGCCCCCTCTGGTCCCCGCTCACGCACTCCCAGTTGTTGCCGTCGACGCGCCACGCGCCGCCGTCGCTCCCGAGCACGACGTCGCCCGCCTTGGGCTTGCGGTACTCGTCCGTCAGGGCGTACCCGGCCGGCGCGGTCGTCGGCTTCTGCGGCTTCTTCTCCTTCACGTCCGACGGGCCGGGCTCGTAGTCGTCATACTCGTCGAGCCGCTCCACCCCGTGATCGAACGCGTCCTGCGCGATCTCCAGGAGCTCGGCGCCCGTGATCTCGTAGCCCGCGTCGTCGCCCTCCGTCTGGACCGGCGCGCCGAAGTGCTTGTCGATGATGTCGTTCAGCTTCGTTCGTTCGCTCATTCTTCCTCCATCGCAAGTAGTGCGCGGCGGATCGCCGCCGCTTCGTTTTTCTTCACCCAGCCGATCGGCTGGACGCAGTCGTCAATCACCGTCTCCACCTTCAGGAGAGCTAGGCTCCGAACCCCGGCGCAAGCCAGTTGGTCACACAGTCCCGCACGTACGGCGACCTCAAAACGCTCGTCGAGCAGCAGGACGGGACCGGTGGGTTCATGGGTGGGTTCCGATTGTACTCGATCGCCTGGCCCAACATCAAGGGGATTCTCAGGGTCCGGGCCGGCGCCAGCTGCGGGCCCTTCGGTGCCGATGGGCAGGTCGAGTTGTGACAAGTGAACCTCCCGAACCAGAAGTCGTGGGTGTGGGCCGGGCTGAAGCAGTCCATCAGCGCGCGGTCGTGAACCGCCGCGAACTGTCGGGCCGCGTCCTCTGTCGCCCGCCGGAAGGCTTCGTGCATCAGGCGGACCTCGCTCTTCGGTTCCAGGTGGCGCCCGATCAGGTAGTCCATCAGCGCACCTCCCTCCGCATCCAGACGCCCGAGTAGCGCGGGTCCTTCCCCGCTTCCAGCCAGCCCTGCTGCCGCAGCTGCTCGACCGTCTTGCCGTCCGAGCGCACGGCGCCGACGTTGGCCAGCTGGTAGTCGTACGACTTCGGCTCCGGGCACCGGCACGCGCGCTCGACCGGTCCGTCGTCGACGCCGCAGTAGGGACAACGCATCGGCTTCATTTGTGTCTGCGCTCCACGTGGCGGGACCGACGCCGCGTGTTGATCATCGCGGCGTGCGCCGCGTAGTACCTTCGCGCTCTTGCGTTGTAGCAGGTGCGACAGCGGCGACGTCCGACAAGCTGAGTGAACTCGTGGCCGCGGATGAATCTCTTCTGTCGCGCCGCGCGGGCAGCTACTCCCCTGCCCCGCAGTACGTTCTCTCGGTGAGTTACGGGCTCGAGGTGCGCCGGGTTCACGCACCCCGTGCTGCGGCATAGGTGGTCGAGTTCGGCCCCGGCGGGGATGGGTCCGACGAGTAACTCGTATGCGACGCGGTGTGCCTTGAGGGGCTTTCCCTGCGCTCCTCCGGCATGAATTTGCCCGTAGCCGCAACCGTCGCGCGCAGCGGTCCATTGCCAACATTCGTTGGCGCCACGCTTGACTACTTTCGCCCAAAACCTTAGGTCGAGCGGGCCCCTCATGCCGCCGCCTTCTCCGGCGGCCGGTAGCGCGTCATGCGCTTGCCCTCCCAGACGGCGCGGTACTTTCGCCACCTCAGGCGCGTCAGGATCGCGCCCACGCGCGTCTGGTACGTGCGCTCGTGATCCTTTACCGGGATCTCAAGCGCCTTCGACAGGATGTCGCCGATCGACACGTCGGGGTCGTGCTGTAGGAGCGGCGCGTCCGCGATCCTGCCGTCGAGCCAGCGCGAGATCGTCTCCTCCCACGAGTCGGTGACCTGCCGCTGGTCCTGCTCGTCGACCGCGAGCGCCTCGTCCTCCGGTCCGAGCCACCACTCCTCGCCCTCCTGGAACTTCGCGACAGCCTCCGCCCATAGCTGGTCGCGTTCTGCGGCCAGCCCGGCCGTGTTGATCGACTTGATCGGGACCGGCCAGAAGCGCCTGCCGCCCGTCTCGTCGCGCAGGTACGAGTCGTGGTTGACGGTGCCGGCGAACACGCACTGGCGCGGGAAGTTCTTCGCGAAGTGACCGTAGCTCGGGCGGTAGTAGTCCGACGTGCGGGTGATAAAGTCTTTCGCGGTCGAGACCTCGGCCTTCGACATGACGTCGAGCTCTGCCATCTCGACGATCCAGCGCCCGCGCAGCTGCTCCATCGCGTCCTTCGACCCCAGGCTCGAGTTCGACATGGTGGACGTCCACTGGCCGCCCAGCACGCCGACGGCCGTCGACTTCCTGGCGCCCTGCGCGCCCTCGAGGATGAGCACGGTGTCGGCCCGGCAGCCCGGCTTGTAGATGCGGGCGACCGCCGAGATGAGCCACTTCGACGACACGGCGCGCGTGTAGCGCGTGTCGGGCGCGCCGGCGAGCCGGATGAGCCAGTCCTCGATCCGCGGCTTCCCGTCCCACGTCAGCCCGGACAGGTAGTCGTAGACCGGGTTGTGCGGGTTGTCGGCCGCGACGAGCGTCATCGCCTTTCGAGCGAGCGTGTCCTCGACCCGGCAATCCTGGGCCGGGTGCTGCAGCCACACGGTGGCCCTGAGTACGTCCACGTCGTTGATCTCCTTCCATCTGTCGCCGTCGCTGATCTGGATCTGGTCGGCGAACGTGTCGAGGCGGAGACGTTCCTTGTACGGCTCCACGTGTTTCAGGAAGAGGGACGCGTTCGTCAGGTCGGCCACCGGCATCGTGCGTCCGAACTGCCGGTTGACCGTCTCCACCACGCCGTCGTGCCAGTTGGCCGACTCGTGGTGTGCGACCGCAACCCCCTCGTCGCGCTTGACGATGTAGCCGTCCGGCGTCTTCGACTGCCGGAGCGCGTCGTCGATCTTGTGGACCAGGTCGTCATCCGTCCACGGCGGGACGCACCGCTTGTTGTAGTCCCGCATGACGTCGAGCGCCTGCGCCCGGTCGAGCCCGAACCCGCGCACCGCCGCGACGGCGGCCCGGAACGTCTGTGTGTGGCCACCCTCGCCGGCCACGCCCGGCCGCATCTTCTCGAGGTACCGGCGCGCCCGGCCGACGACGTAGTTCTCTGCCGGCGCGCGTGCCGACACGTCGCTGATCGCGAGCGCCTTCTCCTCGGGGGCCAGCAGCTGCAGGACCGTGTCTGGCAGCGGGGCCGGGTCGGTCTCGGTGGGCGAGAGGTACTGCTCCCACGCGTACGGGGCCCCGATCGCGTGCATCGACGGCGGCGCGACGATGTACCCGCGCTCGCCGCGCACGTCCATGCCGGGCAGCTTCTTCGTCGAGTTCGGGACGTCGAACCCGGGCGGGCACGCGCACAGCCAGTGACGCCCCCCGGACCCGGTGATGCTGCGGGGCGTCGGCCCGGTCGACAGCGCCTCGGCCGTCTTCAGGCCCTGCGGCCCGTCGAAGTCGAGGACGATGACGCCCGAGATCTTGCCCGTCCGGATCGCGACGTTCGCGTTCGGCCACTTCTCGTACCAGCCGCGGATCGTCGCCTCGTCGGTGGTGGCACCGTCCAGCCCGTTGTGGAGGATCGGGTGCTTCCCCGGGCTCCCACAGACTGCGTTCCCGCATGCGCAGTCGTTGCCCCTGACGCCGTGGATCGGCAGTATGTGCCACCCTCGCCGCGCGTACGAGAGCGCAGCCTCCAGCACGTTGCTCATCTACCTCTCGATCTCCAGCACGTTCTCGGCTCCGTCCCTGATGTCGCTCACGAGGTCGAGCGCGTCGATCATCTCGGCGTACGTGCAGGTGTGCGTCTCGTAGAACGAGAACGTCATGCAGCCGTTCGCCCTGATCGAGCCGTGGGCGCTCGGGTACGCGCGCGACAGCGGCGCCCCGTCGTTCGGGTCGTGGTACGAGAAGTCGCCCTCCGGCGAGTCGTCGCGCGTGACCTTGTACTTGACGCGCGGGAGCTCGCCGTCCTCGTCACCGCGCGCCGGGCTGCCGTACGGCTCGAGGATGTACCCCAGGAAGTCGACCGTCACGCCGCCCGAGTCCGGGTGCGAGATGCGCCTGTAGAGCGCCAGGTGCGTGAGGTCACGCCCGAGCAGCTGCCACCCGTAGTCGACGGCGTAGCCCTGCTCGAGCAGGTTGGCCGGGACGCTCGGCATCGCGGCGTCGAACGCCATCTCGATCTCGTTGTCGTCGAAGTTCCTCACTGAGGCCCCCTCTACCCGGTCACGTCGGGCTCGTTGTCGATCTCCGCGCCGAGGTCGTGCGGGCACTCGGCGCACGGGTGTCCTTCGAAGCGCTCGTTGTCGAGGTCAAGCTCGGCCACCGTCTCGCTGGTGTGGGTGGGTTCGAACTGTTTCTCGAGCAGCTGCTGCTTGTACCACTCCGCCACGCCGCCCACGCTCTTCCGGCGCAGGCGCGGCCACGCCCAGTCCCAGAGCGCCTGTTTCAGCTGGCCCTCGCTGTCGGACAGGATGTCGTCCGGGATCTCCTTGATCAGGAGCCCGATGTCGCGCGGCGAATCCTCGAGCCGGCCGGCCTCGCGCAGGTGCTGGGCCGCCTTCCGCCACCGCGCCTCGGTGGCCAGCGAGGCGCCGAGGACCTCCAGGATGTCGCCCTGCTTCGGGTTCGAGATCTTCCAGTTCGACGCGTGGACTTCCTTGAACGCCTCGCTCACGAACTTCGCGATCAGCGCCTTCCCGTCCTTCGCGTACAGCTGGACCGGATTCTGCTTGATCACGACGCCCTCGATCTTCTGACCGCCGAGGACACTGTCGGTGTCCAGTAGCGCCTTCAGCTTGTCGTAGTCGAGCAGGCCCTCGTACAGGAGCGGCACGCACTCGAGGTTGATGCGGCCGGCCTCCCTGTTCTTCTCGTCCCACGACATGTAGGTTTCCTGGGCCGTGTTGACGTCGAAGATGATGATGTTATCCTGCGGCGTCCGGCCGTACGTCAGCGCGTTGTGCTTCGGGCGCGACAGGTACTCGCCGCGGTACGTCCAGCCGTCGTGCAGCAGGTCCTTGCGCGCAAGGACGGCCTCGACCGCCTTCCCGAACATCTTGTCCGGCGCGTCCACGATCAGCTGGTTGTTCTTCGACCGGCACTTCACCTCGCCGTCGAAGACGCCGAAGCTGAACTGGCTGCCGTCGACCTTCTCCTCGACGTAGACCGTAACCTCGTTCAGTCCGCGCAGCGCGCCGTGCCCGAGGTTGAAGATGGAGGCGTATGAGTGCCAGGAGGTGGGTACTTCGCTCACGCTGCTCCTTCGGGGAAAGAAGACCCAGCGCCCGGGAGGAGGTGGAGGCACGGTAGGAGGAGGTGCCCCGGGCGCTGGGTCGATGGTGGGTGGATTCTAACCCTTTTTCGGCGGTGCCACAAGGGGCTCGAGCGCGATCGGGATCGAGTCCGTCTTGCGGTTCAGGACCTTCTTGATCACGTGCGCGGTGGCCACGATGTTCTGCTTGAGGTCCAGGATCTCGGTCGAGATCTCGCCGCACCCGTACGACCGGCCGCGGTCGTGGCCGTACGCCACCCTGGCGCCGGCCTCGATGCCGTGCCTGAGCCCGCGCAGGTAGTCGACGCTGAAGCGGTTCTTCGCGAGCGTCACTTCTTCTCCCATGTCGTCTTGCCGCTCGGCGCCTTTACGCGCCGGTTGCCCTCGATCAGCCGCTCCTTCGGGGCCTGCGGGACGGGGGTGCCCTTGTGCTTCTTAGCCATTCCCGTTCTCCTTCTTGATGTTGTCGATCCACTCCTCGGCCGCGGCCGCGATCCTGGACGCGTACGTGCGCATGACCGACTGCATGACTTCCATCCTGAGGTTCTCCCACGCGCCAGCGACGAGCTCGTCGACGCGGCGGCGGATGACCTCCTGGATCTCCGACCGGAAGCCGTCCATGACCGCGTCGAACCTCTCCACGATGATCTGGTCGGTGCGCTTCTCACTCATCGCTACCCCTTCACGCAGAGGACCGTTGTGAGGAAATGTTTGATCTTGACGAGATCTGACTGCGCTTTCATCACGTCCTCGAGGTTCTTGTACGCGGCCGGGATCTCGTCGATCACGTCCGCGTCCTTCCGGCACTCGACGCCGGCCGTCTGCTTCTTCAGGTCCTCGACCGTGTACAGGCGCTTCGCCTCGTTGCGCCCGAGCCGCCGGCCGGCGCCGTGGCTCGCCGAGTTGAACGACTCGAACGAGCCGAGCCCTTCGACGATGTAGCTGCCCTTCCCCATCGAGCCCGGGATGATCCCGAGGTCGCCGGTGCGCGCCCTGATCGCGCCCTTCCGGGTGAGCCACACGTTCTTGCCGTAGTGGTTCTCCTTCTCGACGTAGTTGTGGTGGCACTCGATGACGCCCCGCAGCTGCGTGACGCGCTTCCCGAGGCCGGCCGACACGCCGTCGACCGCGGCCTCGAGCATGAGCGCCCGGCTGATGCGCGCGAACTTCTGGGCCCACCTGACGGCGTCGGTGTACCCGAGGAAGTGCTGCGTCCCTTCCGGGATGTAGGCCAGGTCCTGGTCCGGGAGGTTCACGAACCAGGTCCGCATGTCCTCCTTCGCCTTCTCGATCCAGTGCGTCCCGATGCGGTTCCCGATCCCGCGTGAGCCTGAGTGCAGGACGATCCACGTGCTGTCGGTGTCGTTGTCGACGCACAGTTCGACGAAGTGGTTGCCGGTGCCGAGGGTGGCCAGCTGGTGGGCCGGGTGCGTCTTCGGCTTGAGCTCGGGCGTGTGCTCGAGCAGCGCGTCGTAGTCGTCTTCTAGCCACCCGTGCCAGGCCGCCAGGACGCCGTCCGGCACGTCGTGCCAGGCGCCCCGGTCGCCCGGGCCGCCGTTGTTCGTGCGGCCGTGTGGTATGCGCTTCTCGATCTCGGACCGCACCCACGACAGGTCGGACGGCAACTCGCCGGCCGTGATGTCGAGCTTCGTGGCCGTCATGCCGCACCCGATGTCGACGCCCACGGCCGCCGGGATGATCGCGCCGATCGTCGGCACGACCGAGCCCACGCACGCGCCGATGCCGAAGTGCGCGTCCGGCATCAGCGCCACGTGGTGGTGGACGAACGGGAGGTGCGAGATCCGTGAGACCTGATCGATCGCCTCCTGCTCGATCCCCTCCTCGCCCCAGACGTACAGCGGGAGGGCGCCGTCCTCCTGCTCGCAGGTGATGACGGACTTCAGGCTGCTCACTCCCCGTCCCTCAGGTCATCGTCGACCGCCCTCTGGATCGCGTACTTGACGTCGGAGCAGAGGTCGTCGCCCTCCGTGAACTCGACGAGGTCGTCGCTCTCGATCATCGCGCCCATCTCGCACTTGACGCTCGACCAGATCTTGTCCCAGTCGAGCTCGATGACGCGTCTCACTTCTTCCCCTTCTTCGCGGCCACCTTCTCGGCCGTCGTGTGAGTCGCCGCCTCTTTCGCGAGCAGCGGGTCGAGGTACCGGTCGTCGTCGCCCGCCATCTCGGGGATGAGCGTCCACTCGTAGATCGCGAAGCACCAGAACGCCGCGTGGAGCAGGTGGTGCTGGCCCGACTCCGGGTCGAACGTCTCGCCCATCAGCCAGCGCGACACGTGCCGCATGAGTGCGGCCGCGCACCGGGTCCACGACTGCCCCGAGCGCCAGTTGTCCTTCTTGTACTTCGTCGCGCCGTGCTCGTACACGCGCGCGAGGCCCCACAGTGCGCGCTGCGGGATCATGTCGAGACGGGCCTTCCCGTCGTCGTAGCGCAAGGCGCGGTCGACCTTGCCGGTCAGGATGATCTCTCTGTTCTTCACGCGGCCTCCATTTGCGCGATGATCTCGTCGATGTACTTCACGTCGACGAGGTGGTCGTTGTTCTGTCCGAGGTGCAGCGTGCCGCCGAGTCGCACCACGGGGTTCGTCCTGGGGTTCCGGATCTTGTACTGCTCGAGCAGGTTCGGGAACATGAAGCGGAATTCGTGCTCGGTGACGTCCTCCCACCGGTACCGGATACGCGACTTGGCGTTCCAGTCTTTCGGTCCGTAGAGGAGTACCGCCTCCGGACGGACACCGAATGTCTCGTCGAAAAGCTCGACGTATTCGCCGCACTGGATCGGGTACGTGTCGGCGAAGTACTTCCGGCCGCCCTTCCAGTCGATGTACGCGAAGACGTCCTTCTTCTTCCGGGGGATGTCGATCAGCGCGAACAGGTCGCCCGTGCCGGCCGAGCCGCGCTTCTCCGAGCACATCGGGACCTCGATCCCGATCGGCCGGACGTTCCAGTCGTGGACGCAGTCGGCCCACCCGATCAGGTCCATCTTGAGGTCGTGCTCCCAGTAGTCGCCCGGGAACGGGAGCTTGCCCGCGGCCAGGTAGTCGGCCACCCGCTGGCCGATCGTGTCGAGGTCGATCTCGCCGTTGATCAGGAGCTCGGCGAACAGCGTGTGCATGAGCGTGCCGTACGCCCCGCGCTCGTCGCGCAGGTACATCGCGCGGCGCTCGCCGTGCTCCGAGATCCAGCGCCGCAGGGAGTCCGGCGTCGGCGTCGTGTGGTGAATGACGGTCGTGATCGACGGGAAGACGACCGGCTTCGGCTTCGTCATCTTGAAGTAGAGCCGCGGCGCGCCCGGCACCGTCAGGCGCCGGAGCGGCTCCGGCTCCGGGATCGTGGCGATGGCGTCCGGGAAGAGCGGGGACGGAGCGAGGAGCCCCGCGAGGAGCTCCCCGTTCCAGTAGTCCGGCGTGACGAGTTCGGCGTCAGCCATCAGCGGGCCTGGAACCAGCGGGCCTGGAACCCGTCCAGCCCGTCACCGTTCTTGTCCTTCGCGCGCACGAACGTCGGGTCGACCGTGATCGGCGCCGTGCCCTTCGCGAGCGGCATGATGCTCTTGCCGGGGTTCGCGAACGTGCCGCCCTTGGAGCCGGGCTTGTGGACGATCTCGAGCAGCGCGTTCTTCCCGATGAGCGCGATGACGTCCCTGACGCCGAGCTTCACCTTGCCCGACTCTTCGTCCGGCGTGAGCTTGGAGCCGCGCAGGACTTCGAAGAACGGCAGGAACTTCGACTTCTTGTCGAAGGACAGGTTGAAGAGCCCGCGCGTGTAGAGCGCCTGGTTCTCGGAGCCGCGCTGCGCGACCTGGAACCAGAGCTCCATCTTGAAGACCTGGCGCGTCTTGCCCTCGAACGTCTCCTCGGCGGGCCCGAGCGGGATGACGTCCGCGAGGACGACCTGCTGCGCGCCGGCGTCCGGGAGCTCGAACGCTTTGCGCTCGGGCGTGTAGTCGTCCCACTGGCTGTTGTACTGGAAGTTCTTGTCGACCATGGTACCTCTCGACGATGTTCGTTGCGTTGGGTTGATGGGTTGAGACGGTGTCGCTGGTGTGTTCGTGGGTGCGAACGTACCACGAATTCGAGGCCCCCGTCAAGCGCGGCGTACGTTCGGCGTAAGTGTGTTCGTGGGAACGAATTAACGAATACCCCCTTGACAGCAGCGAGGGTGGAGACTACCGTGTAGGTGGGTTCGGAAAGCCTGACTATCAACCCGAGTGGTACCGCAGCACGGAAGGGTACGCAGACCACCCCCCTTCGGAAAGGAAAACGCCGTGGCCATCAGAACCATCGTCCCGCACGACATCGGACCCCTGAGGAACAAGATCTCCGTTAACCTCTCGGACGAAGAGAAGACGGCCGTGGAGCGCGTCGGCTTCAAGGTCAACGCGTCCGACGCCGGCGCGCTGCGCGTCCTGCTGCTCGAGGCGCTGGCCGCGCGCGGCGAGAAGGTCACGGCGCACGAGTACATGGACGTCGAGGTCGGCGCGCCGGCCAGGAAGTCGAGCCGTCGCTGATGCCGCAGGTCTTCAAGCGCACCTGGGTCGACCCGAAGACCGGCGACAAGGTCTCGTCGCGCTGGTACTGGCTCGACTACCGGGTCGGTGGCAAACGGGTCATCCGCCGCACCGACCCGGCGACCAACAACGAGCGGGCCGCCGAGAAGCAGCTGTACGCTGCGCTCGCCGGCACCGCGAAGGACCGCGACGTCCTGGTGTCGGAGGTCCTCGACAACTACAAGTCGCACCTCAGGACGTACTCGCTCTCTACCTGGAAGTCGAAGGGTTACTGGCTCGACTGGTGGAAGGGCGAGTACGGTTCCGTGCGCGCGTCCGAGTTCGGGTCGGCGCAGGTCCGCAAGGCGATCGAGGTGCTCGAGAGGAAGGGCGGTCGCGGCCGCCGCGGCAAGCCGCGCCCGTGCAAGCCCGGCACCGTGCGTGGCTACCTCGGGCTCGTGAAGGCGGCGTTCAACCTCGCGATCGACGAGAACCTGATCGAGGCCCACCCGCTCGCCCGGCTGAAGATCAAGCACCAATCCCCGAAACGGGAGGCCACGTTCGAGCCCGCCGAGATCGCGGCCGTCAAGAAGCACCTCGAGCCGTGGGCCTCCCAGCTGGTCGCCGTGCTGGCGGAGACCGGCATCCGGATCGGCGACGCGCTGTCGCTCGAGTGGTCGTCGGTCGACCCGAAGGCGCGCGTCCTCAGGTGGGTCCAGCAGAAGACGGCCGGCCAGGAGCGCAAGCCGACGACCGTGCCCCTGACGGACGGCGCGATCGAGGCGTTCGCGAAGCCGGAGCACGCGCACGGCCTCATCTTCCCGGGCCCCGACGGCCGCCCGCGCATCTACCGCGTCGTGCTCAAGACGCTCCGGGTGGCCATGACGAAGGCCGGCGTCCTCGGCCGCACGCCGCACGACCTGCGCCGCACGTTCGCCCAGCGGCTGTGCGACCGGCGCGTCGACACGCGCGAGATCGCGTTCCTGCTCGGGCAGAAGACGACCGCGATGGTCGAGGGGAAGTACACGTCGGTGCGCGTGGAGCAGGCGCGCCAGGCGCTCGAGCAGGTATAGTAGCGGCGCTCCCGTCGTCTAGTGGCCCAGGACGCCGGCCTTTCACGCCGGCAACACGGGTTCAAATCCCGTCGGGAGTACCAGCTACCATTCCATCGAGAGCCGCCGGCGCCCCACCATGTGCCCGAGCGGCGGCGACCCCTGGTCGACGTACGTCGACCCCCAGGCCGCAGCGTTCGCGAACCCGGTGGCCCCCAGGCCCTGCGCGCCGCCCGTGATCGCGACGGTGGCGGCACCGAACGACTGGGCATTCGCGAACCCGGTGGCCGTCAGGGTGACGGCGCCCGCCGTGACGGCCGGCGCCCCGAAGCCCTGGGCGTTCTGGAACCCCGCGGGCGCGACGTTCGCGGTCGCCGTGACGGCCGGCGTCCCGAACGACTGGGCGTTCTGGAATCCGGTCGGCGAGAGCGCCGCGGTCGCCGTGACGCCCGGCGCCCCGAAGCCCTGGGCGTTCTGGAACCCGGTCGGCGAGAGCGTCTGGGGGCTGCTGGCCAGCGCCACCGTCGGCGCGCCGAACGCGTTCGAGCTCGGTAGCCCGGTCGGCGCCAGCGTGACGGCGCCCGGCGTTACCGTCGGCGCCCCGAACGACTGGGCGTTCTGGAAGCCAGTCGGCGACAGCGCGATCGACAGCGCCACGACCGCGGCCCCGAACGACGAGACGTTCTGGAACCCGGTCGCGGTTACGGACTGAGGTGTGCCCCCGCCGCCGCTCGGCTGATTGAACAGCAGCAGCAGGGACATGTCTTACCGCTGGGCGAGGATCGAGAAGAAGGGTGCGCCCGTGTTCGTGAGCGCGTAGATCGACGACAGCTTGGTGGCGCCGTCGACGAACAGGCTCATCGCCATCTTGCCGCCGGTGACCGCGGCGCCGGGTTGCGGGAACCGCAGGTACGCCCAGACGTCGAGCATTCGGTTGCGCATGTCGAACCTCAGGAAGCGCTGCGTGCCCGAGAGGTTGATGTAGATGAAGCGCCCGCCGAACGTCGCCGGATCGTAGGCGTAACAGGTGCCCGTCGTGAAGAGCGTGAGCCCCTTGTTCCTGTACGCGATGTCCGCGCTCCACGCGCCGGTCGACGCGCCCGCGATGTCGAAGACGTCGATCGTGTTCACGTTGCCGCCCCGGATGCGGAAGATGTACGAGTGTCGCGCGTTCCCGGTCACGTCGCGCGTGATCCCGAACGACTGCTCGGCGCAGATCCCCGCCGCGCCGGCCGCCGCGGCCGCGGCCCAGGTCGTCGTGTCCCACGTGTTCGCGGTGATGTTGTAGTTGTAGACGGCCGTCTGGTTCGTGAAGAGGATGATCTTGTCGTCGTCGTTTTCGATGACAAAAGTCGCCGTGGCGCTCGGGGTCACCGCCCACGCGGCGACCGTGAAGACGGGCGTCGCACCGCTCGTGTGCGTCGAGATCCTGCGCCGCTGGCCCGCCGCCGTCGGCGTCGTGGTGTCCTGCACGATGCGGACCTGGAAGTTGCGGTACTCGTCGGCCGCGAGGCTCGCGGAGTTCGGGAGCGTGCCCGCCGTGATCGAGGTCGCGCCCGAGGCCGTCGCCGTGATTGCCCCGAGGAACCCGTCCGTACCCGGAACCTTGTCGTTCGGGACGTAGCCCTCCGAGAGCGCCACGAGCGATGAGTCGCCCGCGATGGTCGCCGGGAGGTTGGTCGTGAGGAGGTTCGCCGACACGCTCGAGGTCGCGATGTCGAAGTACTTCCACATGCCGGCGGCGAGCGCGCCGGCCGAGAGCATGAAGATGCGGCCCGACCGGATCTCGTAGGCGTCGCCCGTCGCCGGGGTGAACGTCAGCGCCGAGTCGAGCGTGATCGTCGGCGTCGTGCCCGAGGTGTTCGCCGTGATGTACTTCCATTCCGACTTGCCCGATGAGCCCGCCGCGTTGCCGATGATGCGGATGCGGTGCCCGAGGCCGTCGCCCCTGTTCGCGAGCTGGTTCGCCGAGACCGCCGCCGGGAGAGCCGTCGAGAGGACGACGGAGGTCGTCGTGGAACCCGCCGCGAGCGTGCCGCGCGGCCCCTGCGTCGGGTGCATGATGCACGTCGCCCCGGCCCCGAACGTGCCCGTGAGCGCGGGCGAGATGATGTTGATCCACTCGTCCGTCGTCGGGTCGTAGCCGTCGAGGTTCGTCGCGTTCCGCAGGAAGTAGAGGTACGCCGGTCCCTGCGAGTCGTTCCGCATGTCGTACGCGAGCGAGCTCCCGGCCGCGGTGGCGGCCAGGGCGGGCGCGCAGGCCCCCCAACGCGGGAGGTCGATGATGTCCTTGAAGCCGAGTGTGGTCGTCATTTACGAGATCCTTCCGCGTACGCACTGCGCCCGCGTCGCGTCCATGAGGTCGTAGACCGCCCCGCTCGCGTCGATGCCGAGCGAGCCCAGCTGCGACGCCTTCGTCACGGTCGAGACGGTGCCGACCGTCGTGATGGTCGCCAGCGTGAGCGCGGCTGCGATGTTGTCCAGCGTGATGCGGAGTCGCCCGGTCGTCGGGTCGATCGCCATGCTGTCGAGGCCTTTGCCGAGCGCCTTGATGAGCGCGACGGCGAGGTCGTCCACGGAGACCGACTGCTGGCCGCCGGCCGTGACCTTCGCCGGCGTCGAGCTCCCGGGCGTCCCGTCGACCAGCTTGACCTTCTGGTACTTGACGCCCCCAAGGTCCTCGTCCGCGATGACGTCGCCGGTCCCGGGGAGAGTGGTGTTGTCGCTCATTTACAGTGCGAAGATCTTGTACGCGCCGTTGTCCCAGGTGATCGTGATGTTGCCCCCGTTCGGCGTGACCGGCAGCCCGGTGACGCCGGTGTCGATGTAGGCCACGAGCCGCGAGGTGGCCGGCGTGCCGGTGTCGAGGAACAGGATGATGGCCTCGATGTGGACGCCGGACACCGACGTGAACGTCACGTCCGCCCCGTCGACGACGCCGTTCGTCGTGGTGGCCGATCCGACCGCGGTCGGTGACCCCTGGACGCCGGAGACCGACGAGTAGTACTGGTGCGCGGCCGAGTACGTGTACGTGGCCGTGTCGACGAGCGCCGCCTTCAGGGTGCCGCCCGTGATGTTGCTGTTGGCCGCGGACGTCAGGATGGCGTCCTTGTAGAGCGGGTAGATAGCGTTCGACATGAGGCCTCCTGGGGGGCTGGAAGCCTCGATCGTAGGGTCGCCACCGGGTGCCGTTCCGACGGGTGCTGGCTACGGAAGCAAGGAAGTCACAGTGCGATCCCAGACAGTCGATTCGCGCACGCCCGCCGACGTGTCGAGGGTGGCGTTCTCTTTCCTTTCAAGAGCAGGACATGCGCACGCCCGTCTGTGTTTTCAACGAGTTACGGCCCAAATACGACAGTTCTTTAGGGCCACTGGTGCGGAGAGTGGAAGCATAGTGGAAACAAATCCGGGTCGCCACCCTCCGCCCCGCGGCGCCCCTGGCCTAAGCGAACGATTGACACGGGCCCTGAGATTCGCATAGGGTCGTGTCTCAAATGCCCGGTACCCAGATCCAGTCCGCCGTCCGGAAGAGGCGCCTCGCGTGCATGGTGCTCGGGCTGTACGACCGCGTCGGTCCTGGGGAGTTCTTCACGATCACGCGCGACCTGTCGGTTGGCGTGATGATGCTGAGTCACGACGGACGGGTCACGTACGTCAACGACAGGGGTCTCACGGTGATCGGCGCGCCGAGTCGCCGTGCCGCGTACGGTCAGCGGTTCGGCCCCGACCGGGACCACTCGACGTACGTCTCGGCCGGCGGCGCCCCGCTGACGCCGGCTACCTGCCCGGTCTGCCTCGCGCTCAGGCACGGCGGGACACACGATAGCGCCTACGGCCGCCGGCTGCCGGGCGGCAAGGTGCTCTGGTACTACCTCTCCTGCCGCGGCCTCGCGCACGGCGGCGCGCTCGTCACGGCGCACGTGGTCGAGAGGTAGGTCTACTTCAGGTTCTCGACGACGAACGCGCGCAGGAACGCTTCGTTCGACATGCGGCGTTCGGCCGCCCTCTTCGCGAGCAGGGTGCGCGTCTCGAGCGGGAGGTTACGCGCATTGAGCCCTCGCTCGGACGGTATCCGCAAGACCACCTGGGGGGCGGGGGGCTTCTTCTTCATCACGGTCCTCTGAGAGTTTACGGTAACACACCGAGCACAGTACGGTCGAGCCGTCGGTGTGCCCGTAGTCGAGCCCGACGCACACGAACCTGCCGCGCTCGTCGGTGTCGCACACGCACGTGTCGTGGCCGGACGCCCCGCACATGCACGGGAAGCAGTCGCAGTGACCGCACCCGTCACACGGGACGTCCGGGTCCACGGTCCCGCGCAGTTCGCGCCAGGTCACTTCTTCGCCGCCCCGTCGGTCGCCTTGCGCTTGAACTCGCCGAGCGCCTTGACCGTCTCGATCGCCTTCGCGAGGAGCTCCTTCTCTTTCTCGTTCACGCCGGCACCTCGAGCCCGAGCGCGGCGGCCTCGTCAGCCTTCGCCTTCGCGGCCCGCGCGCGCTCGCGGCGCTCGCTCTCGAGCACCAGCCGGCGCTGGTAGTCGTTGGCCAGGTCGAGGGCCTCGCGCTTCGCCTTCCGCTTCGCCCGGTCGTGCGGCACGCCGCCGGTCTTGACCGTGCGCTTGGCCAGGTACTTGGCGCGCTTCTCGGCCCGGCGCTTGCTGGCCCCCGACGAGACCTTGCGCTTGCGCGCCGGGACGTTCGGCTGCTTCTTCTCACCCTTCTCCTGCTTCGCCATTAGATCTCCTTCCCGTACTTCTTCTGGAGCGCGACCAGCTGCCGGCCGTACCGGTAGGCGTGGCGCGCGCCGTAGCTCGCTCTCCACTCGGACCCTGCGCGGATCCCGAGCTTCACCTGCGGCACCCGCTGCGCGATGAACGTCCTCAGGCGACACGCCTTCTTCCTGGCCACCGCGCGCCCCCACTCGTCGCCCAGCACGCTCGCGGCCTTCTCCTTGTAGTTGATCGCCCGCTGCTCGGCGTAGCCCTCCGGCAGGTCGCCGTACAGCCGGCAGAGGATGAAGCACATCTCCCAGAAGTCCTTCGTGTGCTTGTGGGTCGTGAAGACGTGCGCGAGCTCGTGCAGGAGCACGTAGCGGCCGGCCGCTCCGTTCTCGAGCGGCGCCCACATCTCGATCTTGCGGGCCCAGATCGGACCCTCCGGGACCCACGCGAGCCCGTGCGCGCCGTCGTCCTTCCGGTACCAGTGCAGCTGCGGGAAGCCACCCTTCCACCCGAGGTACCGCTCGCGGACGATGCGCTCCATGAGCGAGCGCGCCCACGTCGGCGCCTGGACCTTCACGTACGCCCGGCGCGAGAACATGGGCTGGCGCTTCATCGCACCACCGGCTCGATCGTCATCGCGACGTTGCCCTTGTCGTTCAGGATCTGGATCGGCATCGCGATGTACTTCCTGAGCGCCACGGCCCACGAGACAGCGACGGCCTTCTTCTCGATCCCCTCGTAGTCGCCGACGGTCTTGCCGTCGACCTTCCAGACGACCTTGTACGGTGCGCCCTTCTTCATGCTGCCACCTCCCAGTGACGGGACGATGATAGCACGAACGAACCCACGAGTCAAGTCTGGATGTATGGCACCCCAGCCCGGATTTGAACCGGGATCAGCGCGTTCAGAGCGCGCCGTCCTACCAGTTGAACGACCAGGGCGACGAGAATATGGAGCGGGCGGTCGGACTCGAACCGACAACCTCTGCCTTGGCATGGCAGCGCTCTACCGTTGAGCTACACCCGCGTGAGTATGGTGACCCCGCTCGGACTCGAACCGAGATTGACGGCTTCGGAGGCCGATGTCCTGTCCAGTTGGACGACAGGGTCATAAGACCATGGCTTCCGGTGTTCGGCGATGTACCAGCCCATTCCGATATGCTTCCCGGACTCGACGGCGCTGATCGTCGTGTTGCAGTTGTGGCACAGAAGCCCGCGGACGCACAACGCGCACCCGTGGTTCCGCGCGTGAGGCGCCGGGCATCTGTGGTCGTGATCTACCGTGTAGCCGCCCTTCCTGAGTCGTAGTGGGTCGAGACACCACCTATTCCCGCATAGCCCGCCCTGCTTGTCCCACATTGCCCAGAACTGTTCCGGCGTCAGTCCGTACATGGAGAGGAGTTTCTGGACCTGCCTCCGCGTCATACCGTTCCGATCCACTACTTCCGACCAGTGTTCTCTGTAGCACGCGCGGCACCACGACTGCCTGCCCGTCCTCATCGTGTCCTTCCGATTGAAATCGCCCAGTGGCTTCTCGATTCCACACCGCGCGCACCGCTTCATCGGCGTCACGACGTCGGTCACGGCACCACCGAATCGCAGGGGAACGACTCCGTGATCACGCCCGGCACCACGTACACCGTGATCGGCGGGGCCGCGGTGAGGACCCACCCCTCGGGCCGCCGCTCGTACAGGCGCCACGCGATCTGGCCGTACCGTTTCGTCGTCCAGCTGACCTCGGCGGCCGCGCACGACCCACTGTCGGGCGCCGAGCACGCGTAGAAGTACACGATCTTCAGGACGTCGACGCCGCGCACGTCACCGTACCCGGGGTCGAAGTAGAAGGGGCCATGGAGCTCGTGGATGACGTAGCCGAGGTGCCCGTACGTGGCCGGCATGCCGCACGATTCGTGGTTCGCGAAAGCCGAATCGCAGTTCAACCACCGCATGCCCGGGTAGCCACCGCGCCCGCGGCGCGGCACCGACAGGATCGCGTGCGAGTTCCGGAACTGCGTGAACGAGTGCGGCGTGCCCCAGTGCGTTTCGGTCCTGAAGCTCCAGATCCCGAGGTCGTCCACGAGGTTCTTGTCCCACGTGTCGCCGTTCGGGGTCTTGAGGTACGTGATGCTGTCCTGCGTGACGAGCGTCTGGAGCACGTACGCGCCGCCGTACGGCCCGTTCGCGTCTCCCCTCTCGGACGACATGTGAGACGTCGACCGGATGTCGGCGTCGGGCGTCGTCCAGTCGACCATGTCGTACAGCGGCCCGGTCGGGTTGAGGTCCTCGATCGTTTCGCACGCCGGCGACGCCAGGTTCCAGGGGTCGACTCCCGCGATCGGCGCGGGCTGTGCGGTGGCCAGGTGGCCGGCCAGTAGGTGGGTGAGAACCCACCCAAGACAGAGACGCTTCACTCGTCCTCCTTTTCCTTCGGCGCCCTGATCACCACCTCGAGCGGCGAGGCTCCGGGCGCGAACCCCACCCGCCGCGGGCGTGACGTTGAGATCAGCCAGGCCGCGTCCTCCATCTGCTTGAGCGACGTCGAGCCCTTGAGGCTCCACATCGAGCACTGGAAGACCGGCTCGCGTACCAGCACCGGGTTCGTGGTCGCGGCGTAACAGAAGATGCGCTCGCACGACAGGCCCTTGTTCTTGACGATCGCCTCGTCGCACGAGTGGCACATGTTCTCGCTGCCGAGCGTGCCGCCGTGGATCTTGACTCTCAATCCACGTCCCCGACGAGCGCGCGCTGCAGCTGATAGACGAGCGTCTCCTCGCGCTGCTCCTCGAGCTTCTCCAGCTGGTCCGGGATCAAGTCCGCCAGCGGCGCGACCAGCGCGTGCAGGATCTCGTGGACCGCCAGCACGAACCGCGCCTTACGGGTCGACGTCCGCCATTCCGCGTAGACGCGGACGATGAACCCCATCGCGTCGTGCTCGCCGCGTGTCTCGGATCTGGACACTCGGTACACCGCGCCGGCGTCGTCCGGTCCCGTCGATTCGCACGGCTCGCACCGGAAGTGGAACGCCGGGCGCGTGACCTTCTGGGCCCGGGCGAACGGGGAGTTCAGGGAGGCGCGCTCACGCTTCGGCAGTCTCATTCGGCGCCCCCGATTATAGGTGCGAACTGTGGTGCCAGTTCTGGGTGGGTTCTACTTGCGCTTGAGTCGCAGGGCGGCCTTGTCCGACTCGTCGAGCAGGTCGTTCACCTGCTTCTCGACGGCCGCGGCCTCGGTGTCGGTCAGGCCCTCGCGCCACTTGTCGCCCGCGATCTTCTTCTCGAGCGTGTCGGCGAGCTCGACCTTCTCGGCGTCGTCCGCCCTCTTGAACGCCTCGATCGAGTTCTCGAGCGGGAGGCGCGCGAACTTCGCGACGTGCTCGGGCGCGTCGGCGTTCTTGAAGATGCGGTCGTACTCGGACGGCAGGAGCTTCCCGGCCGCCAGCGCGTCGTCCGCTTCCTTCTCGATCGGAGCGGCGGCGGCGTTGTCGTTCTTGTCGTACGCGACCCGGAGCCTGGACGTCAGCCCGGTGGCCAGGTCCCTGCCCTGCCGGCGCTCGGGCGTCGAGGGCTCGCCCGGGAACGGGTGCTCCTGCGCGTAGTCCGACATGTAGGTCTCGAGCGGCGAGTAGTCGGCGCGAGTGGGGCCCTTGATCAGGTTCGGTGCGACCGTGTCGAGCAGGACGCGACTGGCCGGCTGACCCTCCTCGTGCGCCTGGTTGATCCGGCGGAAGATCGGGTTCGCCCCGACGGCCGCGTGCGCCAGGTTCCTCCCGATGCGGGCGAGACCGTGGCCGGCGTCGCCCTGGAACGCGCTCTTCAGCTGGATGTCCGGGCGCCCGTTGCGCGTCATCCGCTGGAGGTACGCCTCTTGGCCGGTCAGCGCGTTCATAAACGTATGGACCGGCGGCCCGAGGACCGGGTGCAGGATGCCGTTGATCACGTCGACCGACCCGCGGTCCACGATCTCGTTCATGTCGCGACCCTGTAGGAGCCCGGTGCCCAGTTGTCCGAGGCCGGTGATCCGGAGGCCACGACCCATGAGCGGGTTCGCGAATCCGATGTTCACGTAGCCGGTGCGCGAGACGTCATCGCCCCAGATCTTGCGGCCGATCACCGAGTTGCGGTCGTCGTCGTTCAGCGGGATCTGGAACAGCTTGGCCTTGTCGTCTTCCCACGGCCACTTGCCGCGGTAGAGCTTGCTCATCACGGCCCACGCCGCGGTGACGCCGACGAGCCCGGACGTCATCTGCATGGCCCGGTACTGGCCGACCTCGCTCGCCGTCATCCTGGAGCTCGGGAGCTTCCCGATCGGCATGAGCGCGGCCAGCGCGTTCACGTTCATCTGGCGGCCGGCCGTGAAGAAGGGCGCGAACCCGGACGCCTTGGCCGCGCGTTCGATGCGGCCCTCGAGCGCGTACACGTAGTTGCCCATCTGGGACGTCCACTGGAACTTCTCTTCGGGCGTCATCGTGATGCCGGACTTCTCGGCGATGTGGTCGCCGATCTCGTCCATCAGCATACGGGCCCGGATGTCGATACCCTCCGGTCCGAAGATGAGCGGCCCGAACGCCATCGGCATGCGGAGCCGGTGCTTCCCGATGAGCGGGAGGTCCTTCGCGTTCGGCTTCCCGGATTCGTAGAACGGGTTCCTGGGGCCCTCGTACTCGGAGTTCGCGTGCGTCGCGGCGTAGTCTCTGCTGTACGTGGACGAGCCGTACCGGTTCGGGATCTGGCCGTTTGCCAGCATGCGCTCGAACCGCGCCTGGCGTTCGGGCGTGTTGACGTCGTACGAGATGATGTTCGCGATCGCGGCGATCGACTTCGCGAGCGGGACTGCGGAGGCCACCCTCGAGATGAGGCCGGTCCCGACGATCGGGGACTTCGTGATGAGGGTCGACAGCATGTTCGCCGAGTGGTAGACGGCGTCCGTCGGGCCGCCCATGTTGAACGTCGTGACGGCGGACGTGACGTGGTTCAGTAACCGGCGCTCGTCCTCGGCCGCGTGCTTCGGATCCAGGATCGGCTCGAGCTCGCGCGCGACCCAGTCCGGGACGGCCGCCTGCGCGGCCGGCACGTTCACGACGCGCCCGTTCTTGTCGAGCATCTTCTGCATCCCGATCGGGACCTTCGTGGCCTTGTACTCGTCGCCGTTCCAGACGATCGTGTCCGGCAGCGAGCGGCCGGTCTTCATTAGACCGACGCGCTGGAGCTCTCCAAGCACGGCCGCCTTGCCGTTCTGCGACATCGCGCGCGCGAGGTTGTTCCGCATCGCCTCGGCCGAGACGTCGTAGTCGCCGAGCCCGGTCGCGAAGTAGTTGTTCGGGTTCTTCGGCTTGCGGAACGGCACCGTCTTGTCGACGCGTTTGCCTTCCGCCTGCTCGCTGACCTGCGACAGCGGGTAGTACGTATCGAGCGGGCCAAGCTGGTCCGCGAACGTGCCCTCGTTGAGCGCGTGTGCCTTCTTGAACTCCGGCTCGAGGTGCTTCTTGTAGATCTCGAGCGCCTTCTGGAACTGATCGGTGTCGACGTAGTCGTCGAAGAACCGCTCCGACGCCGCGTCGTCCGGTTCGAACTGGCCGGTCCGGAGCTCGACGCGCCCGATGTTGCGGCGCCACGTGTCGAGCGTATCGTTCAGGAAGTCGCGCGCGAGCGTGTCGGCCTCGGTGTCGTGCTGCGCGTCGACCTTCGGGCCCTCGCCGTACGAGAACGGGTAGTCGAGGTTCTTGTTGACGACGTCCCACTCGTTCTGCAGGTCGCGGCGCCCGTTCACCAGCCCGTTCTCGTCGAACGTCTCGAACCCCTTGCGGCCGTCGAGCGCCTGGATCATCGAGTCGAAGACGCCGTCCTTGATCAGCTGCCGGAGCTCTTCGGGCGACGCGTCGGCCACCTTCTGCTGGATGTCCTCGAGCTTGTCCCGGATGCCCTCGAGGCGGCCCTGCGCGAGCGCCGAATGGAACTGCTCGAGCGCCGTCTTGCGTGCGAGTACCAGGTCGTCGCGCGTGTTCTTCGTCCCGTCGGCCTTCGCCGGCAGTTCGTCGATCGTCTTCGGCGCGCCCAGCGCGTCCAGGATCCTGGGCGCCACGACGTTCATCAGCGCGACCGTCTTCTGGGCCGCGGCCGTCTGGTGGCGCGCCAGGTCGGTGACGGTGGGCGCCGCTTTCTGCAGCTGATTCAGACCGTATCCGCCGAAGATGTCTTTGAGCTCGCCCGTGAGCGAGAAGAACTTCTTCGGCTCCGGGACGACCGTGCCGCCGCCCTCCGTCTTCGCGTCGACGCCGAGCATGTGCAGGAACTTCTGCCCGAGCGGGACGTTGACCGGCTGGTCGGCCACGTCGTCGCGCCGGAGCGAGCCGACTGTGCCGGCCGCCTCGTCGCCCACGCCGCCGGCCACCCGCTGCGGTGCCTCGTCCTTCCCGAGCATCCACGCGAACGCTTCCTTCGATTCCTTCGACAGCTTGTCCTCGAGCGGCGTCCCCTTGACCGACGCGTACACCTCGCGGAACAGGTTGCGCAGGTAGTTGAACGCCTGCTTCAGTCCGGGCGTGGGGGCCACACCGTCGCGGTAGTACCGCTCGGCCGACGACGCGACCCTCTCGTGCTGCTCGGTCGTCCAGTCGCTCGGGCGCGCGCCGTCGCCAGCGCCGGCCAGTCGGTTCAGGCTCCGCATGTGGCGCTCGGCCGCGGTCTTGAACTCGGGCGCGGCGTTGTCGACCAGGTCGCCGAGCTTGCTGATCGCGTAGTGCGTCGCCTCGTGCATGAACGTCGTGGCGTCGGCCTTCTCGCCGAGCTTCATCAGCGCGTCGCCGTCCGGGCCGAACGTGATGGAGCCGCGGGCCGGGAAGAGGGGGCCTTCCGTGGCGTCCTGGCCGAGGGTCCTCGAGAGCAGCGCCGCGACCTGCTTCTCCGCGCGCGGGTCGTCCGGGATCTCTCCGTTCTCGACGAGTCCGGTCGCGAAGTCGAGCTTCCTGTCGCTCACGTTCTCGTGGTCGGCGAAGTTCTTGATCCATTCCTCCGGCGACGCGTGCGCGCCGTCGGCGTCGTAGATTTTCCCGTCGATCATCGTCCCGTAATGCTCGGCCTCGTTCGCGTCGCTCTTTATCCTGACGAGCTCCCCGCCGCCGTTAGCGCGGCGGATGGCCTTCGCCATGATCAGGCAGCCGCCGTCGAACGGGCCGGACTGCGCCTCGGATTCGTTTAGGACCCGGTGGAGCTCGTTGCCGTCGTACGCGTTCTTGATCGCGGCCTCGAGCGGATCCGTTTTCACGTCACTGAGCTTACCTGACTGGTTCAGCGTCACGCTCTTCTGCTCAGTGGGTTCAGCCCCACCCTCGACCGGGATTTCGTCGCCGTTCGCAACGTCCCAGATCGTGTCCTGCTGGTTCTCGCGCCCGAGCCGGAGCGCCTCGTCCCGATCCGCGACCTCGCGCGACACGTCGAGGACGTGCATGTCGTCCGACTTGCGGTGCCAGCCACCGATCCTGTTCGCCGGGTCGGCGAGGACGTCACGGTTCTTCGCGACGAACGCGTTGATGTCCTTCGCCGTCGGGACGTGGTCGAGCGGCGTCTCGCGTCCCTTGAGCGTCGACACGACATACCCGGACTCCGGCTCGGCCCCAGTCTCCGGGTTGACGGTGAAGCCGCCCTTCCCCTCCTCGAGGTTGTCGCGGTAGATCTGCGCCGCCTCCGCGCCGAGGTTGAACGTGCGGCCCGCGACGTCCGTCGCCTTGACGAGCGGCTTGTCGAATCCAGTTGCGCGGCCGGCATACTCAACGTTCGTGGGTTCGAACCTATGTACCTGACCGTCGCGCTTGTAGTAGACGCCCGTGTACCCCTGGTCGCGCAGTTGCGCGTACGTGCGCTTCCCGACGAACGCGCTCGAGATCAAGCCCCCGGGCTCGTTCGTAAGCCTGTCCTCCGCGCGGTAAACGTGCTGCGTGCCGAACCGGTGCGCCTCGACGTCCGTCCCCGGCTCCTCGGTGTAGAAGTTCGTGTACGGGGCCCAGGCCTCCGGGTTGCGCTCCATGCGCTTTCTTTCGGCCCCGGTCTGGCCCTCGCCCTGGAACCTTGGGAGAAGGGTCTCTAGACCTTCCCGCGGGGAGAAGTGGAGGAGGGGAACGGTACGACCGGTGTCGAGGATTCTTCCCTCGGGGAGTCTGTCCCGCTGGATTTGGCGGACTCGGCCAGCAAGGCGTCCAAGTACTTCAGGATTACTGCCTTCTTCTCCGAGTACGGCCTGGTTCGGGTCGACGGCCTCACGCCCCGTAAATCGCGGAATTTTGTCGGTGTCGTACCCGAGCCTTTCGAGTCGCTGCCTGACATCAGGGTCCTCCAGCATCTGCGCGATTTCGGCGCCCTTGAGAATATCACCGTGCGTCATCCGTTCGAGCGCGTCGTACGGATCGCCCGTTTCGCCCGCGAGCGTGACGAGCGTCTTGATGAAAGACCACATCGTCTCCTGGCCCTCACGAGGAGCCCACCCGAGCTCCTTCGCCGCGGCGCGGACGACGTGCGTCCCGGCCGCGTTGCCGGCGGGCGTGGAGAAAATCTCCTGCTCCCACCCGCCGAGGAGCGCCTGCCACGAATCGTTCGTAACGGGCATCGGATCGCCCATGATGTTCCGGTCGAACGGTTTGACCTTCGGACCGGAGAGCTCCTCGCCCTGTAGCGCGCGTCGCGTGTTCGGGCCGCGAGCCATGAGGTCGACAACTTTCCACGGGCCCTTCGGATTCTTCGCATCGCGCGGTCCGAAGAGCTTCGTAAGCGTTTTCGTGTCGGTCGGACGTCCGGCCTTGTCCCACTTCTCCCACACGTCGATCGTCATCTCGAGGTTCTTCGCGACCGACTGCCGCGGCGACGTCGCGGCGAGCGTTTTCACGAACGTGGCCGTGTCATCCCCAAGGATGCCCTTGAGCGTGTTCCCGAGGTACTCGTACCACCCACGCGCGGCGCGGCCGGCGTGCGCGGCCTCGACGAACTCGTCGAGGTTCGTGTTCTCGAGGTGCTTGCGCACGGCGTCGAAAACGTTCTCTCGCAACTTCCCCTTCGCCTTGATCTCTCCCGGCTGCAGGTGTGCCTCGATTTCTTCGTTCGAGGGTGCCATCTGGTACAGGTCGCCTTCGCCCTCGCCCTTCGCGAGCCGCAGGCCTTTGTAGTACTCCGACGGGTCGGGGTGATCCTTGTGGCGCCTGGCCCACGACTCGGCCTGCGCCTGGAACAGCGTCGCGTTCGCGAACGCCTCGTCCCTCGAGTGCCCGTGCTCTTCCTCGAGGAGACGCGCGAGCTCTTCCTTGTTCGTTACAGGTTTGGCAGCTGCGGGTCCTCGCTCGGGTTCGACAGGTCGTTCGGTTTCGGGGCCGGCTTCGGCGTCCCGGTCACCGGCGGGAAGCACGTCGGCGGGAGCTTCACTCCGCGCGCCAGCATCTTCGTTCGCAGGTGCGACGCCAGCGCGCTCACCTGCGCCGGGCTTGCCTTCGGAGGCAGCGATGTCGCCGGCCTCGAGGTGCTCGAGAGCGGCCGCGGTGCGAATTGTTTCGAGGTCATGTTCGGGAACCTCCCCCTTGTCGAACCGGAACCACGTGCTCCCACGCGGACCCTCAAGCTGGATTGTACCATCGGGAAGCTCCCGCGGGCGAATGATCTCCTGGGGCTGACCGGTCGCGGCCTGCTTCTCTTTCGCGTACGCGATAGCGTCGTCGAGCGACGACGTGGCCTGTGCCGGGACAGGGCGGCCGGCGGGGGTGAGAGTCGCCGGGATCCCCTCTTCGCCGACCGGCCGCGCGCGGTAGGCCACCGGCTCGGGGGTGTACCCGTACCGGTTCACGCGCGCGTCGTCCGACAGTACGCGCACGACCGCGCGCTCGTCGTCGGTCGTCGGGCCGTCGTTCTTCTTGATGTTCCGCATCGCGTCCAGGAGCTCAGGGTCCGTCATGTGGACGCCATCCTCCGCGAGGACGGCCGCGATGTGCTTGCGCTGCGTCGGGTGGCCAGGGTTCGGGACGCCGTTCTCGTCGGTCGAACCCTTCGAGACCTCGGGGAGCATGGCGTCGATGCGGTTCAGGACCTTCGTCCGGACCTCGCCGCCGTGGAGCTCCTCTACTCCGACAGGTAGGGCGTCAGCTTCGACTCCCCCGCCGGCGGCGGCTGGACCACGGGCGACGTCTCCGGCCGGAGCGGCCGCTTCGTTCGCGGGAGCCTCGGGGCCCCGAGCGGGGACGGCAGCTTCGTCACGAGCGGGCCCTTCGCCGACGCTTTCGGCGCGTGGAACTTCGCCGGCTTCGACTTCGGGGCCGGGACCGCCTTCTCGTCCGGGAGCTTCGGCGGCGGGAACTGCTTCATTTTCGGGGGCGGGAACTTCGCTTTCGACGCGAACTTCATTGGCTTTCTCCTTCGCCGCTTCGGCGCGTTTGAACTCGAGCTCCGCCTTCGCGGCGGTCACGCCGGCGTCGACGTCCATCGTCCCCGTCTCGATCCCGCGCGCGACGCCGAGCATGACGGCCTTGACGTGCGGGTCGCCCGGGAACTCTTTCTCGGCCGCCGCGGCGATCTCGTTGAGCGGCTTGAGCGACTCGAGCCTCTCGGCGTTCTTCGCCCCGGCGAGCCCGTGCGCGACGCCGGAGACGAGCCCCATCGCGAGGCCACCCTCGACTCCCCTGGTCGCTGCCTCGAGCGGCTCGTACGCCTTCTGTTCCGGGTTCGTGATGCGCTCGAGCGTCTTACTGACGCCCTCCTGCGCACCCATCACGCCGCCCGTCTCGAGCGCGCCGCCGCCCAGGCGCTTGAGCGCGCCGGCGACCGTGGCTTCGGCCGGGGCGACACCCTCGCCCTTCAACGCGGCCGGCAGCTTCGACAGGATGGCCGTGTTGGCCACGGCGCGCAGGCCTTCCTCGATCCCGGTGCGGACCTTGCTGAGTTTCGCGTCCGCCGCCGTGCGCTCCTCGTACCGACCGATGGCCTTGCCGGCCTCGAGCGCGCCGAGGACCGTCGGGTTCGAGTACGCGGCAATGAGGGGGGCCATGCCGGCCGTGGCCTCGGCGCCGCCCTGGAGGAACTTCGAAGCCTCCGGCAGCTGGGCGAGGTGCGCGGCGGCCGGGGACTCGGCCGTGTTCTGCTGCATCTCCCTGCCGACGGCGCCGGCCTGCTTGAGGACGTCCGCGACGTTGCCGACGGCCCGCTGCATGCGCGGGGCGGTCGGGATGCCGCGGGCCGCACCGACGAGGTTGCCGACGTCACCGACGGCGCCGAGCGCCGAACCGGCCGCCGTGTTCGCCATCTGCGTGAACGGCTCGGTGACACCCTGGAGCGCGGCCGCCGGCAGGCTGCTGGGTGTCGAGGGCATGATGGGCGCCGACGCCGGCATCGGCACGAACGGTTTCGGCGCCGGCGGCTGAACGACCGACACGGGTCCGGGCGTCAGGGGCGCCGCCGCGGCCGCCATCGTGGCGGGCGCCGCGTTGAGCGGGTTGCGCTCGAGGCCACCACCCTCGGTGGCCTGCTGCTCCATGATGCCGCGGAGTCGGTCCTGCGCGACCGACGACTGGACCTGGAGCGGCGGCAGGATCGTGATCCCGTCCTCGTGCGTCGCGCCCGGCGGGATCACCTGAATCCCGTCGTCCCGTGCTTTCGTTTCGGGCGGGACGATCTCGATCCCGTCGTCGGACATCTACTGGGCGACCGCCTTCCCGTTCTTGTCGAGCACGTACGTCTGGCCGTTGAAGACGGCGCTCGACCCAGGCGCGGCGGCCTTCAGCTTCGCCGCGATCTTGTCGAGCGGGATCGCGGTGCCGCCGCCGACGCTCGCGCCCTTCAGGACTTTCTCTTCGATGCCCTTCTGCGCCTTCGCGCGATCGAACGCGAACGCACCCTTCTGGCGCGGCGACCTCTTGTCGGCCGCGTACGCCTCGCGAGCAGCCTTCTCGGCGTCGTCGACCATCTTCTGGATCCTCGCGGCGTCAGGGTCGATCTGCGACTCCGGCTTCGGCGTGCGCGAGTTGGGGTCCTTGTACGCCGGGTTCTTCCAGAGTGTTCCGTCCGGCTGCTGCACGTACTGTGTCGTGTCGGTGATGTTGTGGGGGGAGCCGGAGGTCTTCGGCGCCGATCCCATCTTCACCGGGACGTCCTCGGTGAATGACGTCGTCCCGCTGGCCGGGGGCTGCGGGACGCCGTCGACGTCCGGCATCGGCCCCCTGACCGGGGCCTGGCGCGTGACCTTCCGGAGGACCGGGTCGGCCGTTCCGTTGCCACGAAGATTCGTGAGAGTGTTGTCATTGGCCGCGTCGGGGACCTGACCCGTGATCGTCTGGGCCGGGTCGGGCGCCTGCGCCGGGTGCTGGAGCATGTACTGCTGGATCGCGCTCTGGCGCATCTGGGTCGCCGCGTAGATCTCGGACTGCGCCTGCCGGAGACGCAACTCCTTGTCGCGCGCTTTCGCGGACCCCTTCTTCCACCACGTGTCATCGTCCGGCTGGGTCAGAAGTCCGTGCGCGTGATCCTCGAGCGCCTGCGCTTTCGAGAAGTCGGGTCCGGGCGCAGCGGGCGTGGTGTAGTTCCCGCGCGCGATCTGAGACGGTGTCGAGCCGGCGGTCGTGTCGGCGGCCCACGACACGTACGGGGGCGCCTGGCTGGCGGCCGTCGCCGCGTCAGTCGGCATGTGGTGCGGGTCGTACTCATCCCACATCGAACCGTGTGGCTTGTTCTGGTCGACGTACCCCGGGACGCCGGCGTTGGGGTCGGTGGCCACAATGTTCGTGCCGGTCACGTACTGCTGGATCTTCGGCGGCGCCTTGACCTTCGTGATCCCGAAGCCGCTCTTGCCGCCGGCGCCGATGCCGACGTCGTCCGCGTCGTTGTCGCCACCATCGCTATCGCCGTCGCCGTCGGCGTCGGACGTGTAGTTCTCGATGTGACTACCCTCAAGCGCGGCCGGGGACGGATCCTCGTCCGGCTTCGTGACGTCGGCGAACTTGGCGAGATCGTCCGCGCCGGAGTCCGAGAGGAGATCCGTGAGCGTCGCCATGTGTTAGATCCCCACGTTCGCGTTACCGGTCGTCTTACCGAGCGACGTGTAGTCTTCCTGCTTGGTGCCGAGGATGGACGCCAGGAGCGAGTACAGCTGCGACTCCTGCGACTGGTTGGCCTGATCGAGACCCGCGAGACCGGCCGCGCCTGCCTGCTGCTGGCCACTCAGCTGGGCCGCAAGCTGCGCGAGACCGTTCGAGCCCTGCAGGATCGACTGGTTCTGGTTGTTGATGAGCCCGGCGGCCGACTGCGCGGCGGCCTGCTGCTGCGCGTTCTGGTTACCCTGCGCCTGCAGCCACTGCGCCGCGGCGGTCGCCCGGCGCGACTGGCCAAGCTGGGCGTTCTGCCCGAGCCCGGCGGCGCCGGCTTCCTTCTGGCGCTCGGCTTCGTTGGCGAACAGCACCTGGTTCTGGCGCGCGGCCGCATTGCGCTGGTTGCCGGCGTTCTGGCTGGCCTGCGCGAGCGCGCCGAACTCTCCGAGCGGAGACCCGGTGCGCGCGGCCGCGTTCTGTAGCTGATCCTTCAGGCCCTCGTACTGGCCTGTGATCGAGTTGTTCGATTCGTTGGTGATTGCGGCCTTGGTCGCGGGGTCGTACCCGCCACCGTAAACCATCCCGCTGTACGCCTGTCGCTGCTGCTCTTCCGGCAGCGACGTGTTGTTGTACTGGTCCGTCAGCATCTGCATCGCGGTGCCGAGGAGCGGGTTGTTCTGCGCGTTCCCGGCCTGACCCTGGATCAGGCTGTTCATCAGCGACGCGTACGGGCCGCCGGTCGCGATCGAGCCATAGCCGTATCCGGCGCCCTGCTGGAGCGGGTTCATCGCGCCGGACGCGAGGTTCGCGTACGCGCCGTACGCGCCGCCGGTGGGGGCGTCGGGTCGCCACGGGGCTGCCGTCGACCACGGGTCGTTGACGTTGTTGCCCTGCGGATAGATGTTCGACATCCCGGTGTCGTAGCGACCGTCGGGACCGACCGTGCCGCCAGAGCCTTTAGTGGGGACCGAGCCGTCGTCGCCGCCGGTGTACGTGAGGTCCGAGCCGTCGGCGGGATTGATTTCCGTTTTGTCCATTACCATGTCAGTTCACCTCACGACCCGGACGGGCCGGGCCCGCCAGGGTTGCTGGGACCGCCGCCCGTCGACATGCCGCCGTACTGTCCGTAGCTGCCGGAGAGCAGCCCGAGCGGCATGGCGCCGAACTCGGCGGTGTTCCACGCAGTGCCGGGCTTCCAATTCAGTGCGTCATCCCACGCCTTCGTGCCCTCTTTGAGGCCGAGCTCGCGCGGGTCAATGCCCGACACGCCGAGGTGCCCGGCCGTTCCGGCGAGCGGGTTGGTCGTGACTTGCGTCATCGTGCCGCCGGAGCCGGACTTGGTGGAAGCGTACGGGTCATCGTCCACCACCGTGGTCGCGGCGGCGGGCGCCCCGGCCAGCACGGCCAACGGAGGCGGCGGCTTCGTCGGATCGACGACCGGATCGTTTGGGGTCGTAGCCGGCGGCACGTACCCCGGCCCGCCCTTGCCAAACTTGGCAAGCCACGTCTCGCGCTTGTCCGGGTCGGTGATGTACTGGTTGGCGAACGCGGCGGCCTGCGCCGGGCTCATCGCCGAACCGTCCAAATTCAGCCCCATACTCCCCTGAAAGATCACGTTCGGAGGATTCACCCCGCCATCGGGGGGCGCGATGCCTGGGCCCGGGAC
>VFSW01001937.1_pt1 | contig 31369 bp, 29 predicted proteins | sample 5358111 | NCBI WGS metagenome assembly VFSW01 (sample SAMN11554181, study PRJNA540505) | mine drainage metagenome | isolation source: sediment from site ElyBrook_90M | place: USA: Ely Copper Mine, Vershire, VT | collected 2017 | reverse complement strand
GAACGCGAGGTGTTCGCCGTGTTCACGACGCTGCGCGACCCAACCGCACACCGCGACGGACGTGCCGACGTGGGTCTCGTCGAGTGACGCGCAGAGCAGGTCACGCATGCTCGTGGATTCCAGGTTGTTCGACATGCTCAGCTCTTCGTCAGTAGTTCCGCGACCACGATCGCGACGTCGCCTCGGGCGATGCTGCGTTGTGCCTGCTCGAAATTGTCGCTTCGCAGGTCTCTCATCGTAACCTCGCCGCTGGCGAGCTCCGCCGGCCCGATCAGCAGCGCGTAGCGGGCGCCGGACTTGTCGGCCACCTTCATCTGCGCCTTCATCGAGCGGTGGTCGTAGGCGCGGTCCGTGGCAACGCCGCCCCTTCGAAGTTCGTCGACCAGCGCCGTCGCGGCGTCCTCGCCGGTCGTGTCGATGACGAAGACGTCGAGCGCGCGATTGACCAGGTTGCGCGGTTCGACACCCTCGGCGTCGCGAACGATCAAGAGTCGCTCGATCCCGCTCCCGAAGCCGATGCCGCTCGTGGGCTTGCCCCCGAGCTGTTCGGCGAGGCCGTCGTAACGCCCTCCCCCGCCGATGGCGTTCTGGGCCGAGTCCAGTGCGTCCGAGACGAACTCGAAGGTCGTGCGCGTGTAGTAGTCGAAACCACGCACGAGCCGCGGGTTGAGTTCTATCTCGATCCCGATCGACGAGAGCCCGGCGATCACCCGGTCGAGGTGTTCTCGACACTCGGCGCAAAGCGAGTCGATGAGCATCGGCCCCTCGCTCGTCACCGCGACGCAGTTCGCGTCCTTGCAGTCGAGCACGCGAAGTGGATTGCGGCTCCACGTGTTCTGGTGCTCGTCGGTGAGCCGTTGCACGTTGGCCGCGAGGTGCGCGCGCAGCAGTTCCACGTACGCGCCGCGACAGCGGGCGTCACCCATGGAGTTGATGAGCAGTCGAAAGCGCGTGAGACCGATCGCCTCGTAGAAGCGATGGGCCAGCGCGATGACCTCGACATCGACGGCGGGGTCGTCGGTGCCGAGCACCTCGACGCCGAACTGGTGGTGCTGGCGATAGCGGCCCTTCTGGGGACGTTCGTAGCGAAAGGCCGGGGTGAAGTACCACGCCTTCCACGGCGTTGTCGGGTTGTGCTGGATGAAGGCGCGCACGACGGGCGCGGTCCCTTCGGGGCGCAGGGCGTGGGTCCGGTTCCCTCGGTCGGTGAAGACGTACATTTCCTTCGTGGCCATCTCACTCTCTTCGCCGATGCCTCGGTTGAAGACCCCGACGTCTTCGAACATCGGCGTGATCACGAGTTGAAACCCGTAGCGGTACGCCAACTGGGCGAAGGTCGCGATGAGACCCTCCCACTGCGCGGCGGCGTCGCCGAGCACGTCGTGGGTCCCGATCGGGGCCTGGAAGGTGACGGCGTCGTTCATGAACTCTTGTTCTGCCCCGGTAGTTGACGGAAGGCGTCGAAGACGCCGTCGACGCTCTTGAGCGCCGCCCACAGGCTACTGAGGTGCGTCGGGTCGGCCCGCTCGACGTCGAAGACCATGCGAACGATGCGAGAAACCGACGGCGAGGTCGAACTTGAGCTGATGCTCAGGTGATACTCGGCGACGATCTTGGACACGTCGAGCAAGAGCCGCGAACGGTCGAAGGCCATGACCTCGAGCACGGCACGGTACTGACCACTGACCGATCCGTCCCACTCGACGTCGATGATCCGCTCGCCGAGACGTTGGGCCAACGCCACGGCGTTCGAACAGTCGTCGCGGTGCACCGACACACCGCGACCCTGGGTGATGAAGCCCATGATCGAGTCGCCGGGCACCGGAGAGCAACATCGCGCGAGGTGGATCATCACGTCGTCGAGGCCCTCGACGTAGACGCCGGCGGTGCGTCGCGTCGTGCGACTCGTCCTCGGCATGCGCGTGACGGTCGTGGGCATCTGTTCGGTGTCACCGCCGCCGCGCAGTTCACGGTCGAGTCGCTGGACGATCGCCAGCGCGGAGATCTGGCCGCTGTCGATCGCCATGAACAACGCGTCGATGTCCTCTAAGTTCATGCTCGAGATGACGGCGTCGAGCGCCGCCGACGACAACGACGTCGCGATCGGCAGGCCCTCGCGACGTAGGGCCTTGGTCAACTCCTCGCGACCGCCTTCGATGGCGTCGTCGCGGCGCTCGCGCTGGAACCACTGGCGGATCTTCGACTTGGCCCGCGAGGACTGGGCGATCGCCAACCAGTCGCGCGAGGGCCCGGCGCTGTCGGACTTGCTGGTGACGATCTCGACGACGTCGGCCGAACGCAGCACCGTGTCGAGCGGGACGAGCCGTCCGTTCACCTTGGCGCCCACGCAGTGGTGGCCGACCTCGGTGTGCACCGCGTAGGCGAAGTCGATCGTCGTCGCCCCCTCGATGAGCGCGATCACGCGCCCCTTGGGCGTGAAGACGTAGACCTCGTCCTGACCGAGGTCGAGCTTCAGTGCTTCGAGGAAGGCGATGGGGTCGTTCTCTTCTTCTTCGACGTCGGCGAGTCGCTGCATCCAGGCGACTTCCTTGCTCGTCGCGCCCTCCTTGTAGCCCCAGTGCGCCGCGACACCGAACTCCGCACGACGGTGCATCTCGTAGGTGCGGATCTGCACCTCGACCGACTTGCCCCGCGGACCGATCACGGTCGTGTGCAACGACTGGTACAGGTTGAACTTGGGCGAGTTGATGTAGTCCTTGAAGCGTCCCTGCACCGGCGACCACAGGGCGTGGATGGCGCCCAGCACGGCCCAGCAGTCACGCTCGGCGTCGACGATCACGCGCAGACCGACCAGGTCGAAGATGTCGTCGAACTCCTTGGCGCCGATGACCATCTTCTCGTAGATGCTCCACAGGTGTTTCGGGCGTCCCCGCACTTCGCCCTTGATGGCGAACTCGTCGAGTTTGCTCGAGAGCGTCGACATGACCTCTTCGAGGTAGTCCTCGCGTTCGGGCTGGCGTGCGGCGACCATCTGTTCGATCTCGGCGTAGCGCTTGGGCTGGAGCGTGGCGAAACTCAGGTCCTCGAGCTGCCATTTGACCTGTTGGACGCCCAATCGGTGCGCCAGCGGGGCGTAGACGTCGAGGGTCTCCTGGGCGATGGCGCGCTGGCGCGTCATCGGCATGACCGAAATGGTCCGCATGTTGTGCAGGCGGTCGGCCAGCTTGATGAGCAACACCCGCCAGTCCTGGGCCATGGCGATGAACATCTTGCGGATGGTCGCGGCCTGCTGTTCCTCCTTGGAGTCGAACTCCAGGCGATCGAGTTTGGTGACCCCGTCGACGACCGCGGCGACCTGGTCGCCGAACTCCTTGGCGAGCCACTCCTTGGTGATGCCGGTGTCCTCGACGGCGTCGTGGAGCAACGCCGCGGTGATGGTGGTCTCGTCGAGGCCGAGGTCCGCCGCGATGTCCGCGACGGCGATCGGGTGGGTCACGTAGGGCTCGCCGGTGCGTCGAAGTTGACCCTCGTGGGCCTTGATCGCCGAGGCTCCGGCGCGGCGGATCACCTCGACGTCACCGTCCGCGTGGTGCTCGAGGAAGCGACCGATGAGGCGCTCGATCGAACCCGTCAGCGCCGGATCGGCGGCGGGGCGTGAGGTGAGACTGACCATGTCGTCAGCCTAACGGCGCGTTAACGCCGTTTTTGCTTGCGAGCACGGGCCTGGATGGTCCCGCGCGACGGCGTGCCGGGCACGTTGCGTGTCGGACGCGTGCCCGTCGAGGTGGTCGCTCGCACCTGACGCTGTGCACCTTCGCCCGCGAGCAGGGCCGCGGACGCGGGCGTCAAGATCGTGTGACCGCTGCGCATCTTCACTCGTTCGGACAACTCCCTGAAGCGTGGTTCGCGTTCCTTGAACATCGCGAGCAACGGGCTCGCGATGAAGATCGACGAGTACGCACCGCTCATGAGCCCGACGAAGAGCGCCAACCCGTAGTTCTGCAACGTCGTCGCGCCCAGGATGTCGGCGCCCACGAAGAGCACCGCCATCACCGGCAAGATCGCGACGAGCGAGGTGTTGATCGAACGAGCGAGCGTCTGGTTCATCGAGAGGTTCACCATCTCGCCGTAAGTGATGTCGCCGCTCTTCAAGATGCCGCCCGCGTTGTCTCGCACCCGGTCAAAGACGACCACGGTGTCGTAGAGCGAGTAACCGAGGATGGTCAGAATCGCGATCACCGTGTCCGGGGTTATCTGAAATCCGAAGAGTGAGTACACGCCGACCGTCACGAGGAGGTCGTGGAGCATCGCGATGAAGGCCGCGAACGCCATCTTGGGCTCGAATCTGATGCTGATGTAGAGCGTGACGGCGATGAAGAAGACGATGAGCGCTTCGAGGGCCCGGTTCGTGATCTGTCCGCCCCACGTCGGGCCGACACTCGTATTGGACACCTGGTTGGCGTTCACGCCGGCCGCGGTGCCCATTGCCTTGGCGACCTTGTTGATGAGTTTCGTCTGCGCGTTGCCGCTGAGTGAGTTGATGTCGGCCGAGACCTGATACGTCTGCGATCCCAGTTTCTCCACGATGGGCTGGCTCAGCCCGGCGTTCTCCACGGCCTTGGTCACGTCGACGACCGAGGAGTGCGGCGCCAGCACCTCCCACGACGTGCCACCCTTGAAGTCGATGCCGAGGTTGAAACCGCGAATCGACAGCGACGCGATGCCGATCACGATGATGATGATCGAGATCGTGAACCACGTTCGCTTGCGACCGACGAAGTCGATCGACGTGCGACCCTGATAGAGGCGTCCGAGTCGGCCCGGTGTCTTGGTCACGGGGGCGGTCACGTCACTCATGGGCCGAGACCCCCGGTGTCAGGCCAGCGGCCATCGAGAGCGCCGACGTCGACTCGGTCGAACGCCGACCGAGCAAGATCACGAGGGGACGGGTGAAGTACCACGTGATGAAGACGTCCATCAACGTGGAAAGACCGAGGAAGAAGGCGAAGCCGCGCACGTCACCGACGGCGATCAAGTAGAGCAGGAGGGCGGCGAGCAAGCTCACCGTGTCGGCGGCCAGCACCGTGCGCCACGCCGATTTGAAGCCCCGGTCCACCGAGGTGCGGATCGAGCGCCCTGCTCGGGCCTCGTCTTTCAACCGTTCGAAGTACACGATGTAACTGTCGACGGTGATGCCGATGGACACGATGATCCCCGTGATCCCGGCCAGGTCGAAACTCGGGGCCAGTGACGTGTGGCCGAGGGCCGAGATGATGGCCCACAACAGCGCCGCCGTCGTCGCGAGCCCGAGCACGATGACCAGTCCGAGTGCGCGGTAGTAGAGGATCGTGTAGAGCAGCACCAACAACAGTCCGACCAGACCGGCACCGAGTCCCGCGACCAGCGAACTGTGGCCGAGGGTCGGTGACACCGCGACGGAATCCTGCGCTATCAAGCGAACCGGGAGCGAGCCGAACTCCATGGCCTGCGCGAGGTTCTTGGCCGAACTCTCGGTGAAGGAGCCGCTGATCTGCCCTTGACCCGCGAAGCTCGTGAAGGTGGACTGGTTGGGAAGGATGAGCGGCGCCGACTGGACCACGCCGTCGAGTTCGATGCCGACCTCGGCGTGAAAGTTCTTCTGAGCCACTTTGTCCCACGCCGGGCTGCCGGTCTTGGTCAGCGTGTAGTTGACGAGCCACGCACCGGCCGGTGTCTGGCCGACCTGCGCCTTGTGCACCGCCTTGCCGGTCAACTCCGCCGGACCGAGGACGAGACGCACACCCGGCGAACCGAGGAGCGGCAAGAGGACTTCATCATTCTTGTAGTCCTGGGAGGGCTTCGTCGATTTGAAACCCGCGAACGCGGGGTCCAGAGGGATCTGGTTCGTGGGGTTGCCCGTCGCCGTGTTGACCGCGAGATTGGCCGCCGACATCAAGTACTGCGCACCACAGGGCGGGAGTTTGCCTGGCTTCACTGCCACGGTCTTCTTCGCGGTCGACGTCTCACAGAGCACCGGGCGAAAGAGCAGCTGGGCGGTCTGGCCCACTTCTTTCAGCACCGCGCGCGCGTCGGTCACGCCCGGGACGCTCACCACGACGTTCTTCCCCTGCAAGTTCACGGTCGCACCCGACACACCGAGCCCGTTCACGCGGTTGTTGAGGACCGACACGACCTCTTGCATGTCGGCGTTGGACGCGTGAGTCGCGGGCTTGTAGACGACCGAGAGTCCGCCGGCCAGGTCAAGGCCGAGCTTGGGACCCCACCCGAGTCCGAGCGTCACGCCAAGTGCGCCAAAGGCGATGGCCATCGTGAGAACGAGGCTGACGAGCATATTGCGTCGTGAGCCGACCTGTTGGGCCATTACTGCTTGTCGCCTTCTTCGTGTTGTTCGTCGTCGGCCGACTCGCCGACCGGTGTCGGTGGGTCGAATCGCTTCGCGATGGCCGTGGGGATGAAGTCGAGTTCGACGCCACTGGCCCCACGGAGGGTCACGAGTCCGTCATCCATCTTGATGACGGTGCCGACGAAGCCACCGATCGTCTGGGCACGCTCGCCGAGTTCGACCTTGCGGTTCTGGAGTCGAGCGGCCTTTTGCTTCTGGGAGCGAGGACGGAAGTAGAAGAAGTACAGGCCACCGAAGAGGACGACGTAGACCAACAGGAGGATTGGGCTGAGCGACGATGACTTTTTTGTCGTCGCGAACAGCAGATTGACTGCCAACAACATAGAAATTCCTCCGTGATATAGACAAAGAAACCCTAGTCGTTTTGACGCTCTGGTTTAGACCAGTCCTCCCCCGCGAGGGGTCAGACCGAGGTGACGATAGGCCCGTTCGGTCGCGATGCGACCGCGCGGCGTGCGGATCAACAGACCGTCGCGCAATAAGAAGGGCTCGTAGGCGTCCTCGATCGTCGAAGGTTCCTCGCCACACGCGTGCGCCAGGGTCGTGAGGCCAACGGGCTGATTGGCGAACTGCTGGCACAAGAGTCCGAGTATCCGCCGGTCAATCTTGTCCAGTCCGTACTCGTCGACGCCGAAGAGCGCGAGACCCTCCACGGCGACCGAGTCGTCGATCACGTCGTGTCCCTGGACCGCGGCGAAGTCGCGAACCCGCCGCAGCAGCCGGTTCGCGATCCTCGGTGTACCGCGACTTCGACTGGCGATGGTCGCGGCCGCGTCGTCCTTGACCGTCACCTCCAACAGACCGGCCGAACGGCTCACGATAACGGTCAATTCGTCGACGTCGTAGAGGTCGAGTTGGCCGACGAAGCCAAAACGGTCTCGCAGCGGCGCCGCCACGAGTCCAGTCCGCGTCGTCGCCCCGACGAGGGTGAAGTTCGGGAGGTCCAGTCGGATGGCTCGCGCGGAGGGGCCGCGACCGATCATGACGTCGAGGCGGCGGTCCTCCATGGCCGGGTAGAGGATCTCTTCGACGCCGCGCGACAGTCGGTGAATCTCGTCGACGAAAAGGACGTCACCGTCCTGGAGGTCGGTCAGCAACGCCGCGAGGTCGCCGGGCCGTGACAACACCGGTCCGGACGTGATGCGAAGTCCGGCGCCCATCTCGCTCGCCACGATGCTCGCGAGCGACGTCTTGCCGAGCCCGGGCGGACCGGCGAAGAGGAGATGATCGGCCGTCTGGTTTCGGGCGCGCGCCGACCCGAGGACGATCTCGAGGTGTCGAACCAACTCACGTTGTCCCACGAACTCGGCCAGCGTGTTCGGACGGAGCGAGACCTCCGCTCGGCGGTCTTGTTCGTCGGCGACCGGCGCCACCACGTTGCGGGTCAACTGCTCGACGTCGATCTCGTGTCGACTCACTGACGCCTCAACAGATGTAGTGCCTGACGAAGGGCCACGCCCTCATCATCGGAGAGCGTCGCGCCGCCCAGTGCCTGGCGCACTTCCTGCGTGGTGTAGCCGAGTCCGCGCAGCGCGTCCTCGATGGCGTCGTTCTGTGCCGGCGCGCCCTTGGCGGGCACGAAGGTTCCCGAGACGAACACCTTGCCCTTCAGTTCGAGCACGATGCGACTCGCCGTCTTGGGTCCGATGCCGGGGATCGTCGCGATGCGCTTGGCGTCGTCACTCTCGATCGCCTGCGCGAGTTCATCGGTCGTCATGGTACGTAGTGCCGCCAATGCCGTCGAGGGACCGACACCGGGTGTGACCAGCAGCAGCTCGAAGAACTCTCGGTCGAGATAGGTCTTGAATCCGTAGAGGACGATCGCGTCATCACGCACCGCCGTGAAGATGTAGAGCCCGATAACGTCACCGATCGCGAAGTCGTCGAGTGCGGCGACGTTGACCTCGTAGCCCACGTCGTGGACGTCGAGCACGAGCGCACCGCTCTTGTGATGGTGCAGCACCTGACCGTGCAGCCAGCCGATCACGCCGGACTCTCCACGGGATACTTCTGTTCACTGCGTACCACCATGAAGTAGGTGATCGCGAGCGCGAGGGCGTCGGCGGCGTCGGCCGGTTTGGGCACTTCGGCGAGCCCGCAGAGCCGCGCGACCATGCCCTGGACCTGTACCTTGCTCGCCGCCCCGTAGCCGGTGACGGCCAGCTTCACCTCTTGCGCGTTGAACTGTCGCACGGGCAGGTCGATCGCCGCCGCTAACGCCACGGCGACGCCGCTCGCCTGGGCGACGGGGATCGCGGTCTTGGCGTTGCGTTGATAGAACACGCGCTCGACGACGACGGCGTCGGGACGGGTCTCCTCGAGCAGCGCGCGAAGTTCATTGAGCATCTGACCGAGTCGCAGTTCCACGGCCGTCTCATGGTCGGTCTCGATGGTGCCGGCGCGCACCGCCGTGAAGGATTCGACGCCGAGGAACGACCCTTCGACCAGGCCGTAGCCACAGCGGGTCAGTCCGGGGTCGATCCCGAGTACGAACATACGTTCGATACTAACTCGCCCGGGGCGACATTTCGAGGTTCCTCGCTGCGAAACATGACCGCGGGCATCGCCTCGTTGAGGTCTCAGCCTTCGTAGGCCGCCATGACCTCATCGGCGATGTCGAAGTTCGAGAAGACGTTCTGCACGTCGTCGTGGTCGTCAATGGCGTCCATCAGGCGCAGGATCTTCTTCGCCTCGGTCTCACTGTCGACGGGGATGAGGTTCTGGGGCACCAAGGTGAGCTCCATCGACAGCACCTTCGCGCCGAAGCCCTCAAGGGCGTCGCGCACCGCACCAACGTCGTGCGGTTCGGTCGTCACCGTGAAGTTCTCACCGTTGGCCTCGAAGTTCTCTGCGCCCGCGTCCATGACCCACTCGAGCACTTGGTCCTCGTCGAGCGGTCCCTTGACCTCGATGAGACCCTTACGGTCGAACTGCCACGACACCGCGCCCGGTTCGGCGATCGTGCCGCCGTTACGCGCGAAGACGTGCTTGATCTCCGCGCTCGTGCGGTTGCGGTTGTCGGTGAGCGTCTCGACGATGATCGCGACGCCGTCGGGGCCGTAACCCTCGTAGCTGATTGGTTCGTAGCGAACGCCCTCGAGTTCACCGGTGCCGCGCTTGATGGCGCGCTCGATCGTGTCGAGCGGCACCGAGGCTTCGCGGGCCTTCTGGTACATGGTGCGAAGTGAAGCGTTCGTGTCGACGTCGCTCCCGCCCTCGCGTGCCGCGACCTCGACTTGTCGGATTAACTTGGCGAAGACCTTGGCGCGAGCGCTGTCCTTGGCACCCTTGCGGTGCTTCGTCGTTGCCCACTTTGAATGGCCGGACATGGTTCCTCCTGCCCGTTTTTGGGCTACATCAATCTATCGAATTACAGGGAGTCGACGAAGAGTCGGTGCACCCGGTCATCGTTGGTCAACTCGGGATGGAACGAACAGCCCCAGACGTTGTCCTGGCGCACGAGTACGGGATGCTCGCCGTCGCCGTGGTCGTGCCACGCCAGCACCTCGAGGTCACCGGACCAGGTCTCGATCTTTGGTGCGCGGATGAACACCCCGGGCATCTCGCCGACGCCCGCGACGCTCACCGTCGACTCGAAACTCGCGATCTGGCGTCCGTAGCCGTTGCGACGAACCGAAAGGGGCAGCACGTCGAAGCTCCACTGGTCACTTCGACCGTCGAGGATCTCGTGGGCGAGCAGTATCAACCCGGCGCACGTGCCAAAGATCGGCAGGCCGTCCTCGATCAACTTCGCGAGCACCGGTCGGATGCCCGAAGTCGTGAGCAGGTACGCGATCGTCGTGGACTCTCCCCCGGGTATGACGAGTCCGTCGAGGTCATCGAGTTGGTCGATCGAGCGAACGGCCACGACGTCGGCGTTGACCTCGGCGAGCATCGCGAGGTGTTCGCGCACGTCGCCCTGGAGGGCGAGTACGCCAACGCGTGCCACGACTACCAGCCGCGCTCGGCGAGTCGCTGCTCCAGTGAGGCGGTCTCCATGCCCTTCATGGCGTGGCCGAGTCCGGTCGAGACCTTGGCGACGATATTGGCGTCGAGGTAGTGCGTGGTCGCCTCGACGATGGCCTTGGCCATCCGCTCGGGTTCGTCGCTCTTGAAGATGCCCGAGCCGACGAAGATCGCCTCCGCCCCGAGTTGCAAGACGAGTGAGGCGTCCGCGGGCGTCGAGATGCCACCGGCGCAGAAGAGTGGCACGGGCAGTTTGCCCGTCAGGGAGACCTCCTGGACGAGTGGCAACGGCGCCGAGAGGTCCTTCGCGAGCGCGAAGAGCTCGTTCGCGTCGGCCGACTGCAACCGGCGCATCTGCGCGTTGATCGTACGCAGGTGACGGACGGCTTCGACGACGTTGCCGGTGCCGGCCTCGCCCTTGGACCGGATGAGGCATGCTCCTTCGCCGATTCGACGCAATGCCTCGCCGAGGTTGGTGGCCCCACAGACGAAGGGGACGGTGAAGCCCCACTTGTCGATGTGATTCTCTTCATCGGCCGGCGTCAACACCTCGGACTCGTCGATGTAGTCCACGCCGAGTGCCTCGAGGATCTGGGCCTCGGCGAAGTGACCGATGCGGGCCTTGGCCATCACGGGGATCGTGACGGTCGCCTGGATCTCTTGGATCATCTCGGGGTCGCTCATCCGCGCGACACCGCCGTCACGGCGGATGTCGGAGGGAACGCGCTCGAGGGCCATGACCGCCACGGCGCCCGAGTCCTCGGCGATCTTCGCCTGTTCGGGGTTGACGACGTCCATGATGACGCCGCCGCGCAGCATGTCGGCGAGCCCGCGCTTGACGAGAGCCGAACCAATGGTTGAGGGGTCGTGGGAAGAACTCATACCCACAGCCTAATTGAGCGCCTTTACCACTCTTCCAACGCGAGGGCGCGAAGCTCCACGTCGTCGAGGTTGCTGAGGTCAGTCCCCTTTTGGTCGCTCCAGAGGTCGAACCAGATCCAGCGCCACTGGGCGTAGGTCGCGGACGTGAAGAACGAGTCGCCCGGAAGCACCTGTCGCGCGCAGCGACGCAGTGCGCTGGCGATGCCCAGCGGATAGCGGATGGCCGCGGCCGCCACCTCGTCCGCCCGGTACGCCATGCCCACACCGGCGAGGGCCCGTCGCGCGTCGTCATTGGTCGTGGCGACCGCGGCGACGCTCTCACGCGCGAGCAGTCCGAGGCGCTGTCGCGCGAGGCAGTGCGCGACGACGCCCTCGAGTTCGATGAGTTCGAAGTCGCGCATCAGTGCGTCAGTGACGAAGAACGAGAGTCCGGTGCCGTGGGGCACGAGCGCCGCGTTGTAACCAGGATCGCTCACGATGTAGCTCGTGACGGCGTCGACGCCGAAGGTCGCGGTCAATCGGTCGAGCACCGTGGTGAGTCGCAGTCGGTCGGTCGGCGTGCCGCCGGCCCTGAATTGGTCGACGATCAGATTGCCGAGCAGCAGACCCTTCTGCTCGTAGCGCACGAGTGCGCGGCGAAGGTCCCACGCGTAAAGCAGCGCCACCGCGACACCCACCACTGGGAGCCACGCGACGGCGACGACGCCGACGATGAGCGCGAGCGCGACGAGTCCGACGAGGATCGTCTGGGGCAACTTCTTTCGAAGCGCGAAGCTGCGCACGACCTTCTGGTTGGCGTGCTTCTCCGCGACCGAGGGCGCGTAGGGGTTCTGCCACGTCGGATCGAGCACGGGCGCCACGTAGCGCGGTCCGCGGTCCCGGGACTGATTCGTGCGTCGCGCCCGCGATCGTTGCTTGGTTGCCACCGACCAAGCCTACTTACCGGACGAATAACGCTGGACCGCGCGTTCGTAGAGCTCGAGGTAACGATCCATCAACGTCCTCATCGACCACGCCTGTGCGTACGAGCGCGCCTCCTCGATCCGTTCGGGCGTCTCGGCGGCGAGGGCGCGCACGATCCCCGCCTCGAGCGCGGCGGCGGCGCCGGGGGCGACGAGGAATGCGTGACCACCGGCCGCGTCGCGGTAGCCCGGGATGTCACTCGCCACGACCGTCGTCTCGCTCGCCATGGCCTCGAGGAGGATGAGCCCGAAGCTCTCCCCGCGCAGCGCCGGCGCGAGAAGGGCGTTCGCGCGGCGCAGCCACGCCCGTTTCTGTTCGTCGCTGGCGGCACCCGCGAAGACGATCATCTCATCGTTCGCCGCGAGCGATTCGAGCGCGTGGCGCTGGGGCCCGTCGCCGAGGACGACGAGGCGCCACGGGTCCTCGCCCTTGGCGTTGTGCGCGCGCACGGCGCTGATCGCGTGCCCCACGCCCTTGCGTGCTTCGAAACGTCCGACGGTGACGAGGAGCACCTCGTCCGCTCGTTCGCGCGGTGTGGCGACGAATCGTTCCATCTCGAAACCGTTGAACAGTACGGTGGGTGTGCGACGACACGCCGCGCCCATCGTCGTCGCCGCGGCGTCACTCACGGCCGCGAACTCGTCGAGACCCCGGGCCAACGAACGTAGGAGTGGACCCGTGAGCCTGGTCGCCGGACCCTCGCCGCTGCGGTGGAAGGTCGCGACCGAGGGCGCCTGGTGGGATCGAAGGATCGACCAGCCGAGCAACGGCGCGAAGGGCTCGTGGAAGTGGACGACGTCGGGAGCGAAGGCCGCGACGGCCCGCGCCGCGGTGCGCGCGGCCACCGGCGACAACGTGAGGGGCGCGCGACTTCCGTTCGCCGGCAGTGTGACGAGGAGACCGAGACGCAGCACCTGCGCCGGCGTGTCGTAGATGGTCGGATCGCTCGCGTCGGGCGTGACGATTAGGACGTCGTGTCCTCGACGGCTGAGTTCGCGGCTCATCGCCAACACCTGTTCCTGGACGCCCCCGAACACGCTCAGCGCGTAGGGCGAGACGAGGACGACGCGCACTAGGGACCCTCGAAGCGAGGCTGCAGGACGTGCCACTGCTCGGGGGCACGGCGGATCAGCCCTTCGAGTTCGTTCGCCACCAACTGCGTGACGCGCGTCACGTCCTCGCGGAGCCGTCCGGTGCGCACGGCCTCGATCGGCGACGTGACGACGGCGAAATGATCGGCGCCCGGTCCCGAGTAGCAGGCCGCGGCGACGAGCGTGGCGCCGGTACGCAGTGCGAGCGTCGCCGGCCCAGCGGGCAACGCGACACGCTCCCCGAAGAACTCGACCTCGATGCCGTTGCCCTGGATGTCCCGGTCACAGAGCAGACCTACGGTGCCGCCTTCCTTCAAAGTCGCCAAGAGCACGGTGCCGGCGTGCTCGTCGAGGGGTTCGATGCGGATGCCGATGGACTCGCGCTTCTGCTTGAACCACGCGAAGAGTTCGGGCGGGTCGAGCTCCTCGGCGACGGCCGTCATCCCTAGACCAAGCGAGTTGAGGTAGGACCCGCCCCACTCCCAACTCCCGATGTGCGGCAGCGCGATGACGGTGCCCAGACCCTTCGCCTTCGCGTCGTAGAGGTGCTCGAGCCCCTCGGCGATGCGGAAACGTTCGAAGACCTCGGCCGGCGCGATGCCCGGGAGCTTCGCTCCTTCGGCCCAGTACTGGCCGTAGCTCGCGAAGCCGCGCGTGACGAATCGGGTCAGCAACTCGTCGTCGAGGGGGTCAGCGCCGTGTCGCAGCGCGTGGGCGATGTTGGTGCGCAGATTGGCCGCGGCCGCGTCGCTGCGCCGACCGTAGAGGAGGGCCAGGCGACGCGCGAGCGCGACGTCGAAGCCTTCGGGAAGGCGTTCCATGGCACTGCCCAGCGTCTTAAAGAGCGCGACGCGCGCCTTTTTCGCCACGACTAGCGGCGCGAGGTGCGACTAACCCCTCGGCGCAGTCCTCGGCTGTGATGATGTATCCGTCCAGCCTGACTCATCGGTGGTTCGGGTCGGGCCGCGATCTGCCAGATCCGATAGAAGCGTCCCGCGGCCGTGGCGGCGGTCAACACCAACATGAGCCACAGGATCGGGATGAAGGCCGGCTTCGCGATCAGCCCGATGCCGAGGAGGATCATCCGTTCGGCCCGCTCCATCAGGCCCCCCTTGGCCGCGAGGCCGAGACTCTCCGCCTTGCTGCGCTGGTAGGAGATCAGGTACGTCGTCGTGAGGATCGCGAAGGGCAACAACACGAGCTGTCCGTGTTGGTGCGCGGTCAGGTAGTACGCGACGCCACCGAGGATCAGTGAGTCCGTGATGCGGTCACAGACCGAGTCAAAGAAGGCGCCGCGTTGGCTGGCGCGCTTGGAGGCCTTGGCGACCGGACCGTCAAAGAGGTCGTGGAAGCCGGTCAGCGTGAGGAGCACGATCGCGATCCAGAAGTGGCCGATGGCGATCATCCAGGCGGTCGCCATCGAGAAGACCAGTCCCGAGAACGTCAGTGCGTCAGCGGAGAAGCCAATGCGCACCAACCAACGTCCCGTCGGGAGCGTTACCGTCTCCACCGACTTCCTAAAGTTTCCGTCGAGCATCGATCCTCCGGATCTTCCCCCAAAGTCTACCGAAGCGCTTGTCTAGCGCTCGACCTCGAAGACGGCGTGGACCTTCTGCCACGTCGATTGCAGGGATTCAGGCAAAACTCGGGTCTCCCCGATGGTCGTCATGAAATTCGTGTCACCGAGCCAGCGCGGCAGGACGTGGCCGTGGAGGTGGCCCGGGATGCCGGCCCCGGCCGCGCGGCCGAGGTTCATACCCACGTTCATCCCGTCGGCGCCGTAGGCCCTCTCGAGCGCCAGCACCGTGTGACGCAGCATGAGGAAGAAGTCGGTGTACTCGTCGTCACTCAGTTCACGAAGCTCACCCACGTGACGCCGCGGCAGCACCAGCAGGTGTCCCGATCCATACGGGAAGGCGTTCAAGACGACGTAGCTGAGCGCACTGCGCGCGATGACGCCCGTACTCTCGTCCACCGGCTCGCCCGCCAAGACGCAGAACACGCAGCCGTCGTCGTGCACGTGGCTCTGGGCGACGTTCGCGACGTAGTCCTCGCGCCACGCGGCCGAGAACCGTTCGAGCGCCACTAGGTTCCCTCGGGCGATCCGTGGACGGCGATCTCCTCGGCGAGTCGTTCGCGGAACGCCGAGAGCGAGACGCCGCGCTCGGGGTCGTTCGATCCGCGCGCGTTCACGCCGAGCGTGCCCTTGTCGACGTCGTCGTCGCCGACCACGAGGATGTAGGGGATCTTCTCGAGTTTCGCCTTGCGGATCCGCGCGCCGAGCGGCTCACTCGCCTCGTCCACGTGGATGCGCACGCCGTCGAGTGCGAGGGCGTCCGCGACGTAGCGAGCGTAGGCGTCGTGGTCGTCGCGTACCCCGAGCACGCGTACTTGCTCGGGCGACAGCCAGGTCGGCATGTTGCCGGCGTAGTGCTCGATAAGGACCGCCATGAATCGCTCCACCGAGCCAAAGAGCGCCCGGTGGATCATGATCGGTCGCGTGCGCGCGTTGTCCGGTGCCACGTAGGTGGCGTCGAAGCGCTGCGGGGTCTGAAAGTCCAGTTGGATGGTGGACATCTGGTGGGTGCGGCCAATCGCGTCACGGGCCTGCACCGAGATCTTTGGTCCGTAGAACGCACCGCCGCCGGGGTCCTGGACCAACTCGAGGCCGGCCGCGAGGGCGACCGACGACAACGTCGACTCGGCTTCGGCCCACTCCTCGTCACTCCCGACGGCCTTGCCCTCGGGACGGGTCGAGAGCTCGAGATAGAAGTCGTTCAGTCCGAAATCGCGCAACAGGTCCAACACGAAGTTCAACAGGCTCGCCAACTCATCAGCCATCTGTTCGCGGGTGCAGAAGATGTGGGCGTCGTCCTGGGTCATGCCGCGCACTCGGGTCAGGCCCTGGACGACGCCGGACTTCTCGTAGCGATAGACCGATCCGAATTCGAAGAGGCGAAGCGGGAGTTCGCGGTAACTGCGCTGGCGCGACTTGAAGATGAGCACGTGGAACGGGCAGTTCATGGGCTTGAGGTAGTACTTCTGGCCACCGTCGAGTTCCATCGGCGGGTACATGCCTTCGGCGAACCATTGGAGGTGACCCGAGGTATTGAACAGGTCCTCCTTCGCAATGTGCGGTGTGTTCACGAACTCATAACCACCCTCGACGTGGCGTGTGCGCGAGTAGTCCTCCATCACCCGGCGCATCGTGCCGCCCTTGGGGTGAAAGACCGCGAGGCCCGGACCGATCTCAGTCGGGAAGGAGAACAGGTCGAGTTCGGCGCCGAGGCGACGGTGGTCGCGTAACTCGGCCTGCTCGATGAACTCGAGGTGCGCCTTCAAGGCGGCGTCGGACTCCCACGCCGTGCCGTAGATGCGTTGGAGCTGGGGGCGCTTCTCGTCGCCGCGCCAGTACGCACCGGCGACGCGGGTCAGTTTGAAGTGACCGAGGCGCGAGGTCGAGGGGACGTGGGGACCACGACACAGATCGGTGAACGCCGGACTGTTGGCGTAGGTCGACACGGCGTGGGGACTGACCTCGCCCAAATCCTCGTCGTCGTGCGCGCCCTGGGCCACCGCGTTGATGATCTCGACCTTGAACGGCTGATCTGCGAACAGCGCCAGCCCCTCCTCGATCGAGTACTCGTGACGGGTGAACGGCTGATCCTCGGAGATGATCGCGCGCATCTCGGCGTCGATGCGACCGAGGTCGTCGTCGCTGAAGTGCGCGTGGCCGGGCAGTTCGAAGTCGTAGTAGAAGCCGTCAGCGATCGCGGGGCCGATCGCGTACTTCGCGCCGGGCCAGAGCCGGGTGACCGCCTGGGCCAACACGTGTGCGCTCGAGTGGCGCAGCACGTCACGGCCGGCGTCGCTCGCGGGCGTCACGATCGACACGACCGCTCCGTCGGGAAGGGGCGCCGTGAGGTCCTTCAACTCGCCGTTCACCTCCGCGGCCAGCGCGTCCTTCGCCAGGCGCTTGCCAATGGCGGCCGCGAGGTCGAACGCCGTGGCGCCCGCGGGGAGGTCGCGGCGTGAGCCGTCGGGGAGTTGCACGTGCACGTCGGACATTGCGGCCTTTCTCTGGCTACAGGTTAATGCCGAGCAACGTGGCGGCCGGGGCGACGTTGAAGCCCGCGTGCGCGGCGTCGTCGATCGCGCGCAGCGCTTCGGGCGTGTCAAGGTCGTCGTTGAGTGCGACACGCACGTCGTCGAGCACCGAACTCGGACGACCGTTCGTCAACGTGGAGCGCCACGTCGCCAGTCGCGACTGCGCCATGGACAGCAGTTCCTCACGCCACTCCCAGTCCTCGCGGTAGTGGTGGTCGAGGAGCGCCAAGCGCACCGCCGTGGGCTCCGCGCGCGCGGCGAGCTCGTCGACGAACACGAGGTTACCCAGCGATTTGCTCATCTTGGTACCGTCGAGACCGACGAGACCCACGTGCATCCAGTGGCTCGCGAAGGAGACGCCGGTCACCGCCTCGCTCTGGGCGGCCTCGCACTCGTGGTGGGGAAAGGCGAGGTCGCGACCGCCGCCGTGCACGTCGATCGACGTGCCGAGGTCACGAAGTGCAATGGCGGAACACTCGATGTGCCAGCCGGGTCGCCCGGGTCCCCAGCGCGACTCCCAGGCCGGTTCGTCGTCAAGCGACGGCTGCCAGAGGACGAAGTCGAGCGGGTCGCGCTTGTTGGGGTCGTCGGGTCGACCCCCGTGGATCTGGGCGAGTTCGAGCATCGACGCGCGGTCCTGGTGACTGATCTGGCCGAACGAGGCGAACTTTGACACCTCGAAGTAGACCGAGCCGTCGACCTCGTAGGCGTAGCCACCGTCGAAGGTCGCGCCGATCATCGTGAGGATCGCCGGGATGGCGCCGGTGGCGCGCGGTTCAGCGTAAACCGACAGGAGATTGATGAGTTGCATGTCGCGATCGAACTTCGCCATCTCCTGGGCCGCGAGGTCCAGGTAGTTCACGCCGAGCTCGCGCGCCTTGCGCAGCATGTCGTCGTCGACGTCGGTGACGTTTCGCACACAACGCGTCTGGTAACCCGCGTCGCGCAGTGAGCGCTGTAGGACGTCAAAGCATAGATAGACGAACGCGTGGCCGAGGTGTGCGGCGTCGTAGGGGGTGATGCCACAGCTGTACATCGTGACGACCGGTCCGGCGTCGAGGGCGAAGACGCCGCCCCTCGCGGTGTCATACAGTTGCACGGCTCAGAGCCCCGCCATCTTCACGTAGCTGTGCGCCTTGTGACGGATGTTGATCGAGATGCACACCGCGGTGAAGGCTTCGATCGGACTGGCGAGGGACATCGAGCCGGCGATGACCGCGCGCAGCCCCGGTGCACGGTCAACCATCTCGGCGACCTGGCGCCGCGCGTCGTCGTCGTCGGAGAAGATCAACACGTCCGCGTCGAGCTCGGAGTCGAGGTCCTCCATCTGGGCCGCGGGCAGGTGATGGAACGCACCCACGACGACACTGTCGGGCAGCGTGTGGGCGATCTGGGCCGACATCGAACCGCGCGACGGGTACAGCGCCACCATCTCGCGACCTTCGCGCGCCAGCGCATTGACCATCGAAATCACGATCTTGCCCTTGAGCATCTGTCGAAGTGCGCTCACGGTCGCGATGGCCGAGTCCCAGGGCGTGGCGACGACGACGAGGTTGCACGCGGCGGCGTCCTCGTTTGTACCGCCATCCACCGTTCCTTCGCCACGTAGCGTCATACCGCGCGCGGTGCTCATCGCGCGATCGACGTCGCGTGAACCGAGGACGACGGCGTAGCCCGCGCTCGCTAGACGCGCCGCGACTCCGCGACCGGCCGGACCGGTACCACCCACTATGCCCACAGTCGCCATCGTCGTCCTCGAATAATAGAAGTTGGCAAGTACAGTACCCATATGGGACTGCTGAACGATCACCGTATCCTCGTCACGGGTGTTTTGACCGATGACTCGCTGGCGTTCGGCATCGCCAAGCGGGCGTTGGAGGAGGGTGCGACCGTCGCGCTCTCGGGCGCCGGTCGCGGCACGTCGCTGACCAAACGAACCGCGCGCCAACTCGGCGACGTGGGTGAGGGGATCGAACTCGACGTGACCGACCCGGCCCAGATTGACGAAGCGGCCGAGGCGTTGACGTCGCGCTTTGGACGACTCGACGGACTGGTCCACGCCATCGGCTTCGCGCCCCAGACGTGCCTCGGGAGCGGGATGTTCGCCGCGCCCTTCGAGGACGTGGCACTCGCCATGAACATCTCGACGTACTCCTTGGCGGCGCTCGTCGGTGCCTTTCGGCCCCTGCTCGCCAAGAGCGAGGCGTTAGGCGGCGCGTCGGTGATCGCGCTCGATTTCGACGGATCGCGCGCCTACCCCCAGTACGACTGGATGGGCGTGATGAAGGCCGGGCTCGAGTCCCTCGGTCGCTACCTGGCCCGCGAGGTCGGCCCCGACAAGATCCGCGTCAACATGCTCGCGGCCGGGCCGGTGCGCACCATCGCCGCGAAGTCGATTCCCGGTTTCTCGACGTTCGAGGACGCCTGGACCGAGAAGGCGCCGCTCGGGTGGGACGTGTACGACTCGAGCGCGGTCGCCGACACCGCAGTCGCCATGCTGTCACCACTGCTGCGCGCCACGACTGCCTCGATCGTCTACGTCGACGGCGGCTTTCACTCGATGGGGTGAGCTACTCCTCTTGGCCCTTGAACTGCGTCTCGTAGAGGTCGCGGTAGAGACCACCCTCCTTGAAGAGTTCGGCGTGACTGCCACGTTGGGCGATCGTCCCGTTCTCCACGACGAGGATCTGGTCGGCGTTTCTGATGGTGGAGAGTCGATGCGCGATGACGAGCGACGTGCGCGTCGACATGGTCTCGTCCAACGCGCGCTGCACCGCAGCTTCGCTCTCGGCGTCGAGGTGCGCGGTCGCCTCGTCGAGGACTACGAGGCGCGGGGCCTTCAACAACAGACGCGCGAGCGCGACGCGCTGCTTCTCGCCACCGGAGAGCCGGTAACCCCGCTCCCCCACGACGGTCGCGAGTCCGAGCGGGAGCGACGCGACGAGGTCGTAGATCTGCGCGGCTCGCAGTGCCGCGTCGATCTCATCGTCGGTGGCGTCGGGTTTGGCGAAGACGAGGTTCGCGCGCAACGAATCGTGGAAGAGGTGCGGGTCCTGGGTGACGACACCGACCATGGCGTTGAGCGACGCAGTCGTCGCGTCGCGGACGTCCACGCCGTTGATCGTGATCGCACCGCGATCGGCGTCGTAGAGGCGCGACACCAACATCGAGATCGTCGTCTTGCCGGCGCCGCTGTGACCGACGAGGGCGGTCATGGTGCCCGGTGCGACGCGAAACGAGACGTCGTGCAACACGTCGGTGCGCGGCGTGTCGTCGAGTCGCGCCACCGCCTCGAGTGAGGCGAGCGACACCTCCTCGGCACCGGGGTACGAGAAGTCCACGTGATCGAAGACCAGATCGGCGGGACCGTCGGGGATCGCGACCGCGCGCGGACTCTCCTTGATCATCGGCTCGAGGTCGAGGACTTCGAAGAGCCGCTCGAAGCTGACCATGGCGGACATGTAGTCAATGTTCAGATTGGAGAGCTGCGTGAGTGGTCCGTAGAGCCGAGCGACGTAGGCCGTGAGAGCGACGACGGTGCCGACGGCGAGGGCACCGTGCAGGGCCTCGACCCCACCGAAGCCGTACGCGAACGCCGTCGCGAGCGAGGCCGTCAAGGTGAGGGCGATGAAGAAGAAGCGCTGGTACGTCGCCTGATGGATGCCGATGTCGCGGACCTGTCCGGCGCGACCTTCGAAGTAGTCCAGCTCGTCCTGGGGTCGACCGAAGAGCTTCACCAACATCGCGCCCGAGACGTTGAAGCGCTCGGTCATCACCATGTTCATCTCCGCGTTCAGTTCCATCCCGCGTTGGAACAGTGTGCCCAGCTTGCGACCGACGCGCCGCGCGGGGATCAAGAACACCGGCAATAACACGAGCGACACCAGCGTGATCTGCCAACTGAGGATGAGCATCGTGGCGATAACGATGGTCACGAGGATCAGGTTGCCCACCACGTTGGAGAACAGGTCGGTGAAGGCCTGCTGGGCGCCGATGACGTCGTTGTTCAATCGGCTGATCAACGCACCGGTCTGCGTTCGTGAGAAGAAGGCGATGGGCATCTCCTGGATGTGCCCGAAGACCTTCGCGCGCAGGTCGTAGATCAACCCTTCGCCGATCACGGCCGAGATCCTGCGCTCGAACAAGGACAAGATGGCGTCAAAGATCGCGAGACCGGCCGTCAACAATGCCAGACCGACGATCAGGTGTTCGCGGTGGCTCATCACGACGGTGCTGCGAACGTGGTGCTTGACGACCAGGTCGATGATGCCGCGCAACAACAGTGGCGACACGGAACTCACGACTGCGTCGAGGATGACGGCCACGAGGAAGACGATCAGCATCGGTCGGTACTTCTTGGCGAAGGTCAAGATCCGCGGCAGCGTCCCCTTCTTGATCGAATGCTCGAGCAGGGTTCGGTCACGGCGCATCGAGCGCATGCCCATAGGGCCGCCCATCCCACCTCCGTGCATGCTCATCGCGTCTCCCTCGCCATGACGAGTGTACGAAGTGCTTTACGATGTCAAATCGTCCTCACGCTGAGCGGAGTCGTCCCTCGATCTCGAGCAACGCTTCCTGGTAGTAGACGCGACTCTCGAGGAGAAGGTCATCGAGAGTGCGATCGTGGGGCGCACCCATCACCCACGTGCGAAGCGTCACCCGGCGACTCCCCGACTCGCCCAACACGTGCACGACGGCATCGTGGGGCATCGCCACGAGGTCGATCAGACCCGCGACGTCGCTGGCCTCGAAACGCCAGTTCGGTCGCGGCCCCGCAGAGGGCTCGAGCCATCCGCGAGTGCGCAGCATCGACTCGTCCTCGCTCGTCAACGCGACGGCGTCACCGATGTTCAGGTTCGAGACCACTTCACCAATGACCTCGCCGTCGCTCGTCGCCCAGAACTGCACGTAGCGACCGTCCTCGAACTCGACCACCGCGACGAGGCAGCGCGGGTCGGCCCTCATGGCGCCGAGCATCTCAGGCAGGTTCGCCAAGAACGCGTCGACGCTCGCCGTCGCTTCATTGCGGTAGCCCGTCACGTGCACGCTCGTCATAGGACGAAACTACGGACCGGGTGTGACGCGACAATCGTCCTAGGACGTGATCGCACTCACTACGATGATCACGCCGAGCGTCATCATCACGCACGCGCCGACCGTGCGCAGGACGACGAGGCGATTGGGCGAGTCGGCGAGCCACTCACGTGCGGTGCCCGCGATCATCCCCCAGGTGCCGTCGCTCAGGAACGCCATCGCGCTGAAAATCGCCCCGTACGCGAGGAGTTGGTAGGTGACGTGTCCCTTCGCGCGGTCGACGAAGTGCGGGAAGACCGCCGCGAAGAACACGAGCGACTTGGGATTGAGGATGCCGACGGTGAAACCTTGGCGCACGACGGTCACGTTCGAAGGACGGAACTCCTCACGGTTCTTCATGGCGGCGGCGTGGGCGTGTCGATGGCGCATCGCCCCGACCCCGAGCCAGAGGAGATAGAGGCCGCCCGCGAGTTGCAAGGTGATGGAGAAGGCCTTGGAGTCCGAGAGCAGAGGGCCGAGGCCGATCGCGACGATCACCGAGAGGAGCAATGTGCCAAGCGAGTTACCGAGCACGGTCAACACCGCGACGGCCCGTCCCCACGCGACACCACGCGCCAACGTGAATAAGACACTCGGACCGGGCACCATGATGATGGTGATGGAGGCGATGAAGAACTCGGCGAGCTGACTCGTGTTGATCATCGGTGCCACCGGTGCAGCACACGAGTGAGCAGTTGGAGACTCGCTCCGATACTGAAGCCGATCGTCGCGGCGAAGAACGCCGTCGCAACCCCGACGGTGCCGCCCAGCAGCCATCCGATCACGAGGATCGTCACCTCGATAGAGAGCCGGATGTAGACCACACTGACGTGGAGGTGGCGGTGAAGGCTCGTCATGAGTCCGTCACGTGGTCCCGGCCCGAGGCCACAGGTGAGATAGAACGCGCTCCCGACGCCGATGAGTGCGACGGCCCCGACCGCGTAGAGCACTTTGAGCGCGGGGTCGTGCGCGACCGCGACGGTGGTCGTCGTCAGATCCAGGACGTAGGCGATGATGACGAGGTTCGCGAGCGTGCCAAAGCCCGGTCGTTCACGCAAGGGGAACCAGACCACTAATACGGCACAACTGATCAGCGCCGTCGCCCAGCCAAGAGAGATCGACGTCTGTTTGGCGATGCCCTGGGCGAAGACCGTCCAGGGCGACGCCCCCCACTGACTCTGCACGAGGAGTCCCTCGCCAACGCCGAACGCGGTCAGGCCGCCAACGAGGGGCGCCACCATGCGCGCGCGCAGCGACCACGTCGTCCTCGCGCGCCACGGCGTCACCGGAATGGTGTGGCTCAGTTTCATGGTGCCGCAACGCTAGCCGCGTGGCGCACCCACTAGGGACCAAAGTCCCTAGAAATCAAAGGGTTTTGGTGACCTTTGGCCCTACGAGAGCCCTTCGTGGCGACGGGATACTGGATAAAGAAACCATAAGGAATCGAACAGAAAGAGCGAGACATGAAGTCACTCAAGATCACAGGAATCACGGGGGCTGTAGCACTTGTCACCCTCCTCGGGATGTCCGGCGCGATGGGCGCCAGCGCGGCCACGACTGCCACCTCGACCCACCACATCACCCTGCACGCCGACACGGCGAAGCGGACCCTCGTGTGCTACAAGGGCGCGGCCGTGCGACACGTCGTCGCCGTGAAGCCCCACTGCCCCGCCGGTTGGACCACCAAGAAGCCCGCCACCGTCAAGACCGAAGCATTCTCAGGCACCTACAAGGGCACCATCGCGATGCTCTGGAGCTCGAGCGCCGTCACGGTCACCGCGCTCACCGGCACCGGCACCGGCAGCGACCTCGGCCTCAGCGCCGTCTCGGGCACCGGGTCCTCGAGCCCCACGGGGACCTGTGACCCGATCAGCGGCGTCGGCGTGCTCACGGGTGCCGGTAGCACGTTGCACTTGAAGCTCGCCACGACCAGCAAGGGATGCGCCGCGGACTCCGCCGCGCCGACCACGGTGACCGTCACGGGCACCGCGACCGTCGTCAGTGGCACCGGCAAGTTCGCCGGCGCGACCGGCACGCTCAAGGTCAGTGGATCGTTCCAAATCAAGTCGACGACCGCCGGATCAAGCGAGACCGACGCCTTCAGCGCCACACTCACCGGCAGTCTCAAGGTCAAGTAGTCACACACAAAATAGGAGGCAGTACATAATGAAGCGAATCATGTCAGGCATTGCGATCGGGGCCATGGTCCTCGGCAGTGTCATCACCTTCGGCGTGGGAGCAGCCTCGGCGGCCGCCACGACCTCAACCATCGTCTTGAGCGGCGCCAAGGGAGTGGTACCTGGATCGAGCGCGTCGAACCCCGCGACGATCGTGGCCACGACCAACGCGGCGGGAGCGGTCTCCTTCACCCTTGGTGGAGCGGCCATCACCGGCTGCACGTCGGTCGCCACGACCACCGCGTCACCCTTCGTCGCCACGTGCCCCTGGGTACCGACGGCGGCTGGCCCAGTGGTGCTCGGCGCGACGTTCCTGCCCACTGACGCCGTCAACTTCACGACCGCCACGGCGGCCCCGTACAACGTGACCATCGCCGCGCCGGTTCAAGGCATCACCGGGGGACCGATCTACTTCACGGTCGACACGGTGGGCACCGCGAACAACTGCGGCATCCAGTCGTCATTCGTCGTCGGTGACGGCATCGTGTTTCGCATCTCGGCCAACGACGCCGATCTCGGTGGCGCAGCGCTGACGTCCGCGAACGTGAGCAGTGCGACCCTGGCGGTCAAGGGCTACCCGACGGTCGTGCAGCTCAGCTACGGCAACCACGGCGGCCTCGGCATGTGGACCGGTGTCTTGCAGACCGGTACCGCGGCCGGTGACTACAGCCCGACGGGCGCCATCCCCTACACGATCACCATGCAGACGATCGCCGTACCGGCAGTGACCAAGAAGGTCAACGTCGCGGTTCGCACGCGCGTCAAGGTCGGCAAGAAGTACGTCATCCGAGTCCACCACGTGGTGAAGACCGTCGTCGTGACCCCCGCGGTCCCCGGCGTCACCGGTACCTTCACGCCGAGCGGCACCATGTCCGCGCTGACGCTGCTCGCAGCGCCAGTGACGTTGAAGTAGTTCACACCACGCTGCACCGCTCTACGCAGTAACCGCTCGGTCCCGAGTGAACGACCGCCGTTCCCACGTTCACTCGGGACTCGTGGCATCAAGACGCACACCAGGGTCCAAAGACACTCGACAAAGTCCCATCAATCGGGCAAGAACTAGGAGAGAACCATGAAGCAAGTATCACCAAAGAAGTCGCGCGTCTCGATTGGCGCCCGACTTGTCGCGGTCATCGTGATGCCCCTCGCGCTGCTCGCCACGACGAGCGGTGCCGCCGTGGCACCGCCGCTCAACCCACTCGTCTTGACGGCCCCGAGCGGTCTGCCCGGTACGCAACTGCCCTTCACCGGCGTCACCGCCGCGGCGTTCAGCGCGTCGCCGACGTACTCGAAGCTGACGACGACGCCTGACGCCGGCGTCGCGGGCACCCCCTTCAGCGTGAAGGGCACCGGACTCACGGCCAACACGTCATTGCAACTGGTCTGGGGCACGAACACCGCGGCCTGGAGCGTCGACGCGGAGCCGTACACGATCAACTACCTGGGCTCGGTCTACTCACCGACCACTGCGGGGTCGCTCCTCAACGGATCGAACTCGATGTACGTCAACCTCGCCACGGTCACGACCGACGCCAGCGGTAGCTTCAGCTACCAGGCGACCGCGCCGACCGACTTCGGCGGGAACCACGACATCTGGGCCGTCGCCGCTGGTATCGGAGTCGCCAACGGGTCCTTCGACCAGTTGCGCACCGTGACCATCTCCCCCACCCACGGTCCCGTCGGCACGCCGATCACGATCACCTACACGTCCATGGACGCCAACGCCTACGGCGGCGGTGGCTCGGTCACGTGGGACAACCACTACGCCGGTGAGATCATGGGCAACTGGACGCGCGGCACCGCGAGCATCACGCTGCGTGCGTCGGGAGCGGTCGGCCGCCACGAGATCGTGGTCGGCGACGCCATCAGCTTCCAGTACCTCAATCCCATCCAGTCACCGATCACCGACGACAACGGTGCGACGCGGGTCTTCACCGTCACCAAGGGCGGCGCCTTCCCCAAGCCGTCGATCACGTGGCCGACCAGTGTCACCGCGAGCGTCGCGCCGACGCAGTACACCACCATGTACAACGCGGCCCTCGGCGCCAAGACCAACCAGCCGGCCGCCCTCGACCCCGCGAGCAGCGCGGTCGCGACGTTGTCACCCAACAGCGGACCTGTCGGCACGAAGACCGCGCTCAGTGTCACCGGACTACCGAGTGGCGCGAACGGCGCGGTCGAAGTGGACCTCGTCTCGGTCACCGGGAGCCGCGTCAACTGCACCGGCACCTGCTGGGGCTACACCTACACGTCACTGGGTAGCGGCACCGTCGCCAACGGCTCGTTGAGCCAGAGCGTGACGATCCCGAACAATCCCGGGGTCGACACCTTGGGTGGATGGCACGCCATCGTCGTCATCAAGGGTGCCATGGGTACCGACGCCGCCGGCAACCGCATCCCCGGTGTGGGCGCGCTCGTCGAGTCACAGGCCGCCTTCTACGTGAAGGAGAGCATCATGCCCTTCTACAACAAGGCCGGCAAGTTGCTCTCGATGGGCGTGGCGACCGCGGACGACTCCGTCGCCAAGGCGAACGAGGTCGGTGGCCAGGTCGGCACCGGTACCTACACGTTCAAGGAAGGCCAGGAGTTCACGGTCAGTATCCTCGGCGTTGGCTGGACCCAACTCGACAACACGTTGGCCGTCGACTACGACAACAGCTACGTCGGCTACGGCTGCGGCTTCCACTCCAACGGCTACATGGCCGTGCACCTGACCGCGACCGGCGGTCCCGGTATCCACATCATCGACCTGTACCCGCTGCTGTACTCGGTGTCACCCAATGAGGGCACGTACTACGGCATGGTGCCGCTGCTGTCGGGCAACCACGACGACCCGGGCCTCGCGCTCGGCTACCAGGTCCCCGTGATCCACCTCGCCATCCGCATCGTCAAGTAACTACCTCAGTTGCACACTGCCCCGTTCCTTCGGAACGGGGCAGTGTCACGTCACGACTGCGTCACGCGAACCGGGCAGCCACCAGTTCGCGCGACCGAGCAGCGTCATCGCGCTCGGGAGCAACAGGCCGCGCACGAGCGTCGCGTCGAGCAACACGCCCGCGCTGAGTCCCACGCCGAGTTCCTGGAGTCCGGCCACGTGACCGACCACGAGTCCGGCCAGTGCGCCCACCATGATCACGGCCGCCGCCGTGACGACGCCGCCGGTGTTCGCCATGCCCTCGAGGATGGCGTCCTCGTTCGTGGCGCCGCGCGTGAAGGCCTCGCGCATGCGCGACACGATGAAGACCTCGTAGTCCATCGAGAGGCCGAAGAGCGTCGCGAAGAGGAAGACCGGCACCCATCCTTCGATCTGGCTCACCTTGTAGGTGCCGAGCACCGTGGAGAGCACCCCGAATCGAAAGACCAGTACGAGCACGCCGTAGGCGGCGCCGACCGACAGGAGGTCGAGCGCGACGGCGAGTAACGGGAGTACCAGCGACCGAAAGGCGCGCACCAGCACGAGATAGGCCAGCAACAACGCGAGGGCGACGAGCCAGGGGAACGCGCCGTAGACGGCGTTGAGGAAGTCGACGCCCTGCGCGGGCGCGCCGCCGAGATAGATCGTCGTGCCCGGGGGAAAGTGCGCGTGCGCGATGTAGTCGTCGCGAAGCTCGCGCACGAAATGTTGCGACGACTGCGCACCGAACTCGTTGCGTCCGATGACCAAGATCTGTTCATAGCGGCCGCTCGCGTCGACGAAGGGTGCCTTGGTGTCGATGGCCACCGCGACGACCTCTTGATTGTGGAGGATCGCTTTAGCGAGATCGAGACGGTCGGCCAGTGCGGCCGGTGTGTTCGCGACGTGTCGACGTCCGAAATCGATGACGATCTGATTCGGGGTGATCAGTCCCGGACCGACGCGAGCACTCACGAGTGCGACCGCCCTGGTGGCGGGCAGGTCGTGGGGCACCGCGACCACCGAGCCCGGGGTGAGCTCCATCCACCACGCCGCGGACATCAGCGCGAGCAGTACGACCAAGGCACTCAGTAGCACTCGAAGCGGTCGACGCATCACCGCTCTCGTCACGCGAGCCCAGGTGCCCGCCTGCGCATCCGGTCGAAACAGTCCTCGAACGATCACCGGCGCCACGCCGCGGCGACCGAGCAGCGACAAGATGGCCGGCTGGAGCGTCAGCGCCCCAACGATCGCCACGAGCGGCACGACCAGTCCCGCGGCGCCCAGCGAGCGCACGAAGGGCACGGGCACGAGCAACAACGTCGCCACGCCGATCGCCACGGTCACTCCCGACAAGACGATCGTGCGCCCCGCCGTCGCCATGGTGGCCACGATGGCGTCCTCGAGAGCGCCATCGGCCTTCGCGACCTCGCCGCGATAGCGATGCAGGATCAACAGCGAGTAATCAACGGCGAGCCCCAGTCCAAAGAGTTCGACGACGTTGGGGATATAGAGCACCATCAAGAAGTGGTGCGCGAGCAAGAAGATGACCCCGATCGAGGCGGCCATCGTGGACGCGGCGACGAGGTAGGGCACGAGCACCGCCCAGCAGAGCCCCAGTACCGCGATCAACAAGAGGAGTGCGAGGACGCCCGCCAGGAGCTCGCCGCGCGCGAGGTCCGATGACAGGACCGGCGCGATGTCGTGATTCAGCGCCGGTGGCCCGGTGACGAGGGCGCCTGCGACACCGTCGCGACGTAGCGCCGCTCGTAGATGCGGGGTTTGGTCGGAGGCCTTGAGGAGATTGAGCGACGTGCCAATGTCGGCGTAGACCACGCCGCCGAGGGCCTGTTGTTCGATGACCTTTCCCCCCCGGATGCTCGACGCCGCCTTTGAGATCGAACGCTGCATCGCCGTGAGTTGTGACGTCGTGGCGTTCTTGAAGGGCACGACGACGGTGAACGACCCTTCGACGTTCTCGCCAAAGTGTCGCGAAAGGATCGAGTTGGCCTGCGTCGAGCTCGCGCCGGGCACGGACAGCGACGTCGTGAGCAGGTCTGGGAGCCGCACGGCCGAGATGAGCCCGAGGACGAGCACCAGGGTCCACGCAGCAATGACGACGGCGCGATAGCGGACCACCGCCCGAGTCCATCGTTCGAGCATTGACTTGAAGTGTAACGACGCCTCTCGTGACGTCCTCGGCGAGCGACGAGTGTCAGCGAGTGGTGCCGCAGAGTTGTTCGACCGCGCTCGTCACCGCGGTCACGACCAAGGGATTGAAGACGGTCGGCACGATGTAGTCGGCCGACAACTCATCGGCCGTTACGACGTCGGCGATCGCTCGACCGGCGGCGATCTCAATCTCCTCGGTCACTTGCTTCGCGCTGGCGTTGAGCATGCCTCGGAAGATCCCCGGGAAGGCGAGGACGTTGTTGATCTGATTGGGCTCGTCACTGCGTCCCGTCGCCACGACGGCCGCGTAACGACGAGCGAGGACCGGGTCGACTTCGGGGTCGGGGTTCGCCAGCGCGAAGATGATCGAATCGGGCGCCATGAGTTTGAGTTGATCCTCGGTGACGAGATTCGGACCCGACACGCCGATGAACACGTCGGCACCGCGCATGGCGTCGTCAAGGGTGCCCGTGCGGCCCTCGGCGTTCGTGTGTTGCGCGAGCCAGCGCCGTTCCTCGTCGAGCTTTGGATCGTTGGCGTCGATGATCCCACCTCGATTGACCCCGATGATGTCGCCGACGCCCTCTTTCATCAGAAGTTTGGAGATCGCGACGCCCGCCGCACCCACGCCCAAGACGACGACGCGAACGTCCTTCATCTCCTTACCCACGACTCGCAGTGCATTGCGCAACGCCGCGAAGACGACGATCGCGGTGCCGTGCTGATCGTCGTGGAACACCGGGATGTCGAGCAGGTCGCGCAGACGCCGCTCGATCTCGAAGCATCGCGGCGCCGAGATGTCCTCTAAGTTGATGCCCCCGTACACGGGCGCGATGCACTGGACGATGCGAACGATCTCGTCGACGTCCTGGGTCGCCAGACAGACCGGCCACGCGTCGATGTCGGCGAAGCGCTTGAAGAGCAGCGCCTTGCCCTCCATCACCGGGAGCGCCGCTTCCGGTCCGATGTTGCCAAGTCCGAGCACCGCCGAGCCGTCGGTCACGACCGCCACCGTGTTGCGCTTGATGGTGAGCTTGCGCGCCGCGGACGGATCCTTGGCGATCGCCATCGAGATTCGCGCGACGCCCGGCGTGTAGGCCATGGACAGGTCGTCGCGGGTCTTCAGCGAGACCTTGGGCTCCACCGAGATCGTGCCCCCGAGGTGCAGGAGGAAGGTACGGTCGCTCATCGCCACGACCCGGGCCCCGTCGACGACCTCGACGGCGGCGCGCAGTAGTTCGGAGTGACCCTCGTCCACCGCGTTGCACGTGAGGTCGATCGTCATACCACGGCCGTTGGGATCGACCACGTCCAACGCCGTGACGGCGCCACCGGCGTCATCGACGGCGGTCGTGACCGCACCGATTCGCGAGTGGCTCTCGAGCGCCACGCGCATCGTCACCGAATAGGAGGCACTGGGAACACTCATGACCACGATCCTTACGTTGAATGTCCAGGAGAGTGCAGCGGCGACGTCGCCCGGTACGACGTAATTCTAAGACCGCATTTCTTCACCACCAAATCGACGCCACGTCATCCGAGACGTCACGCCCGACGCTCGTGGGCGAGGTCGGTACACGCGGATGTATCGTGGAACTACCCGGTAGCGCGGGGCCCGGATGGGTTGGAGGCAGATGGGGCAGGCGCCGGCAGCGAACGAAGAGATCGCGGGGGTGGCCGG
>VFSW01001936.1_pt1 | contig 31377 bp, 35 predicted proteins | sample 5358111 | NCBI WGS metagenome assembly VFSW01 (sample SAMN11554181, study PRJNA540505) | mine drainage metagenome | isolation source: sediment from site ElyBrook_90M | place: USA: Ely Copper Mine, Vershire, VT | collected 2017 | reverse complement strand
TGATCCACTTGGCCTTCCTCAGACTGCTGCTCAAAAGATCGTAAACAGGCTCTTAGTGTACTTCCGCCGCGGAGGCGATCTTGGCTTCGGCCTCGTCGATGACGCGCAGAGCCTCGGTATAGGCTTCTTCGCTTTCGCCAGCCTCCAGCCACTGCTTTTGGCCACGCTCCAGTTGCTGCCGGGCGCGAGGCACATCGATCTCCTCAGGCTTCAGCGCGTCTGAGGCCAAGATGGTGACCCGGTCGGGCAGCACCTCCACAAAGCCCCAATTGACGTTGTAACGGGAGAGGCTCTCCGGCCCATCGGAGCCGCCGTGCAGGGTCACGTCACCGGCGCCCAGTTCGGCCACCAGAGGCGCGTGCCCGTAGAGCACCTCCATGTACCCATTCTTCGCCGGCAACTCGACCGCAACCGCCGCGTGCTCGAAGAGGGTGCGCTCGGGAGTTACCAGCCGGACGCGGAGTTGATTGGTTTCTTCTGCCATATGAACCTTCTGAGCCTCTAGCTTCTAGCTTCTAGCTCTTAGCTGACAGCTAGAAGCTAAAAGCTAGAGGCTATTGTTCTAAACGCTCGCCTTGAGCTTCTCGGCTTCTTCCAGAACTTCCTCGATTGCGCCCTTCATGTAGAAGGCCTGTTCTGGGATGTCATCGTATTTGCCGGAGATGATCTCCTTGAAGCTGCGCACCGTGTCGGCAACTTTCACATAACGTCCCGCCATGCCGGTGAACTGCTCGGCCACATGGAAGGGCTGCGAAAGGAACCTCTGCACCTTGCGGGCGCGGGCCACAGTGAGCTTGTCTTCATCTGACAATTCATCGATGCCCAGAATGGCGATAATGTCCTGCAAGTCCTTGTAGCGTTGCAGGATGAGCTTGACGCCCTGGGCCACGTCGTAGTGCTCCTGGCCCACGATGCGCGCCGAGAGAATACGCGAGGTCGAGGCCAGCGGATCGACGGCCGGGTAAATGCCCAGTTCCGAGAGCGGACGGCTCAACACAGTGGTCGCATCCAAATGGGCAAAGGTAGTGGCCGGGGCCGGATCGGTCAAATCATCGGCGGGCACGTAAACGGCCTGCACTGAAGTGACGGAGCCCTTGCTGGTGGAGGTGATGCGTTCCTGCAACTCGCCCATCTCAGTGGCCAGGTTGGGCTGGTAGCCCACGGCCGAGGGCATGCGGCCCAGCAGTGTGGAAACCTCAGAGCCGGCCTGGGTGAAGCGGAAAATATTGTCGATGAACAGCAGCGTATCGGAGCCTTCGACATCGCGGAAGTACTCGGCAACCGTGAGCGCGCTGAGAGCCACGCGCAGACGCGCTCCTGGCGGCTCAGTCATCTGGCCGTAGACCAGGGCGCATTTGGAGTTGGCCCAATCGCCGGGCTTGATGACGCCCGACTCGGTCATCTCGGCCCACAAGTCGTTGCCCTCGCGGGTACGCTCACCAACGCCGGCAAAGACCGAGTAGCCGCCGTGGTTCTTGGCCACATTGTTGATCAGTTCCATGATGACGACGGTTTTGCCCACGCCGGCGCCGCCGAAGAGGCCGATCTTGCCGCCCTTCAGGAAGGGCTGGATGAGGTCAATGACCTTGATGCCGGTCTCGAACATCTCCTCGTGAGTAGACTGCTCGTCAAAGAGCGGCGCGGGGCGGTGAATGGGCATCCGCGCCTTTTCTCCGATAGTCCCAAGTTCGTCCACCGGCTCGCCGATCACGTTGATGATGCGGCCCAGCGTCTCCTTGCCCACCGGAACGCGAATGGGACCGCCCAGGTCGATGGCCTTCATGCCGCGGACCATGCCGTCTGTAGCTTCCATAGCCACGGTGCGGACCCGCCCCTCGCCCAGGTGCTGCTGGACTTCGAGGATGACGCTGATGGGCGTGGGCACGGTGAAGCCGTCGCTGGTGACGCGCAGCGCCTGATAGATGGGCGGCATCGTCGCTTCTTCAAACTGCACGTCCACGGCGGGACCGGAGACCTGGATTACCTTGCCGATGTTCTCTGCCATATGTCTTCTCGCTTAAAGCGCCGCAGCGCCGGAAACAATCTCGATGATTTCCTTGGTGATGGCCGCCTGGCGCACGCGATTCATATGCAGCGTGAGCGCGTCGATCATATCCGAGGCGTTGTTGGTTGCCGAATCCATTGCCGTCATGCGGGCCGCATGTTCCGCGGCTACCGACTCCGTCATGGCGTGATAGAGCATGGAAGAAACATATTGCGGAATCAGCCCGGCGAAGAGTTCCTCTGAGGGCTGCTCGTAAATGTAATCCACCTGTGCCGTGCCGAACTTGCGGGCTTCCTCGTCAGCCTCAGACGTATCCGCAGGCTCAATCTCGATGCCCGCCGAAAGAGCGGCCTCGGCGGCGCGCTCGCGTTCCTCGGCGGTTGGCTCGGTGGCCCCGGCAATCTGCTGAACGCCGATGGTGAGAAGCGGCAAAAGCTTCTCCACTACCAGGCGCTGCGAAATCACCGATTTGAACTCGTTGTAGACGATATAAGCCGCGTCAATCTCCTCATGCACATAGCGGGAGATGACGCTCTGGGCCAGCGCAAAGACGCGGCTGTTCTCCAGCTTCAACAGCATTCCCGGATGGTCGCCCGTAACTTCGACCGGCGCCTTGCGCTCGCGCATCTGGCGCATCACGCCCTGGTCGTCAGTCTGCTCTGTATAAGCGGCAACCGGGTAATGGCGGCGCATCTGGTCGCGGCCCTTGCGGCCCACGGCTTCAATGTCGATCTGCTTGTCAGGATTGCCGCTGATGAACTGGAAGGCGGTCTTGAGAATGTTGGCGTTGAAGGCGCCGGCAAAGCCCTTGTCACCGCTGACGACGATCAGCAGCACCCGCTTCTCGGGGCGCGTGACAAAGAGCGGATGGCGCAGGTTGCCGGTCACCGGGTCGAAGATTTCGATGCGCCGGGTGAGCGACTCCAGTACACTGGCGATCATCTTGGCGTAGGGCCGGGCCGCCAGCGCCCGCTCCTGCGCACGGCGCAGCTTGGCCGCCGAGACCATCTTCATGGCCTTGGTAATCTGCCGCGTGTTTTTCACGCTGCGGATGCGCCGCCGTAGATCGAGTACGTTTGCCATATGCTTTCCAGTGGTCAGTCAACAGTGAACAGTGAGCAGTCCCCGGTCTTCCTGATCAAAACCCCTTTGTTGAAAGATATTCGCTACTTACCCAACACAGCCAATATCTTGTAAGTCTCAGAATCAACTTTCTTGCCATCTAAGCTGACTGGCCAAAAAAGTTTGGCATTCTTGCCTTTGAACTCCGCCTGAATTTCGTCAACGAGTGGCATTCTGCAACTGCGACGGTTGACGTAATCTCCTTTAGGCGAATACTTGCTAACGCAATTCACCACAGCAGTTCTGCCATCGGGCAATAGAAGTGAAAGTGTAGCGCCAGTAACGTTATAGGAAACCTCTCTGGGAGCTGTGCTGTAACCGCTAGTCGTTGTTGTGCCAGAGCAGTTGACGTTTGTAGAGCCTGCGTAACAATTCACATTGGTATTTGCCGTCGAGTCGGAATGACCAGGAATATAGCCACTGTAGCCGGTTTCATTGTTCTGGCGTTGAATAATCTTTACGTTCATTTTTTGCGCAGAACACGCAACGGTAGAAAAACAAGAGAATATAACGAGTCCTGCGACGAATTTCAAACGACCGCCCATCATATTCTCCTTTCTCATCAAACTATCCGCAGCAGCCAAACTGACCACTGAGCACCGTTCACGGGCCTTTACGCCTTTACCGCTGCTTCAATCTCCGCTTTGAAGTTCTCCGAGTATTCCTTGAGAGCCGCGTGCAGTTTGTCGCGCAGATTGTCCAACTTCTTTTCCTTGGTCAGCTCTTCCATCAGCGCCGTCTGCGCGTTGGCGAAATACTTGTACAAGCCATCCTCATAGGCGCGGATGTCTTTCACTTGAAATTCATCCAGGTAGCCCTGCGTGCCGGCGAAGAGAACCACCGTCTGCTGCTGCCAGGTGAGCGGGTGGAACTGCGGCTGCTTGAGCAGTTCCGTAAGCCGCTGGCCGCGATTGAGCTGCTTCTGGGTCAGAGGATCGAGATCGGAGCCGAACTGGGCAAAGGCCGCCAGTTCGCGATACTGCGCCAGGTCGAGCTTGAGCGTCGCGCCCACCTGCTTGACGGCCTTGATGGCTGCCGAGAAGCCCACGCGCGAAACCGACAGGCCCACGTTCACGGCCGGACGAACGCCGGAGTTGAACAGATCGGTTTCAAGAAAGATCTGGCCGTCGGTGATGGAGATGACGTTGGTGGGAATGTAAGCCGAGACATCGCCCGCCTGGGTCTCAATGACCGGCAGCGCGGTGAGCGATCCCCCACCCCTCTCCTTGCTCATTTTGGACGAGCGCTCCAGCAGGCGCGAGTGAAGATAGAAAACGTCGCCTGGATAGGCTTCGCGGCCCGGCGGACGGCGCAGCAGCAGCGAGATTTCGCGGTAGGCCATGGCGTGCTTGGAGAGATCGTCGTACATCACCAGCGCATGGCGGCCCGAATCGCGGAAGTACTCGCCGATGGCGGTGGCCGCATAAGGCGCGATGTAAAGCATCGGAGCGGGCTCTGAGGCCGAAGCGGCAACGACGATGGTGTGGCCCATGGCGCCGGCTTCAGTGAGAGTCTGAACAACCTGGGCAATCGACGAGCGCTTCTGGCCGATGGCGCAGTAGATGCAGATCAGGTCGTTCTTGGCGTTGTTGATGATGGTGTCCAGCAGGACGGCGGTTTTGCCTGTCTGACGGTCGCCAATAATCAGCTCGCGCTGGCCACGGCCGATGGGAATCATGGCGTCGATGGCCTTCAGGCCGGTGGCCATGGGCTCGCGCACACCCTGGCGGTCGATGATGCCGGGGGCAATGCGTTCAACTGGCAGAAACTCCGTGGTGGCGATGGGGCCCTTGTCATCGATGGGCTGGCCCAGCGCGTTCACCACGCGGCCAATCATGGCCTCGCCCACCGGCACTGAGAGAATCTTGCCGGTGCGCTTCACCTCGTCGCCTTCGCTGAGTTCGGTATAGTCGCCCAGAATCACCGCGCCTACCGAATCCTCTTCGAGGCTGAGGGCCAGTCCGGCAATGCCGTGCGGAAAGCTGAGCAGCTCGCCGGCCATGACCTTGTCGAGGCCGTGGAGGCGGGCAATGCCGTCGCCGAGCGAGGTGATGGTCCCGACTTCGTCAACCTGGACCTTCGAGTCGTAATTCGCGATCTGCTCGCGAAGGAGTTGCGTAATCTCGTCTGCCTTGATCTGAGCCATTGTTGTTCCTAACAGTTCACAGTTCTTGGTTCGTAGTTCTCAGTTCACGGTTCCCGGTTCACACTCTTGACCTAATTCGATCGCTGTTCATCGATCTGTGAACCAAGAACCGGGTTTCATCCTGCAATCAACGCTTCCCTCAACCTATCCAGCCGTCCGCGAACCGAGCCGTCGTAGACCGTGGAGCCAATGCGCACCACCGTGCCGCCAAGGATGGCAGGATCGAGTTTGAAACTAACTTCGACGCGGGCGCCAGCCAATTTGCCAGCCTCGGACACCAACGAACCCCGCTCCTGCTCGCTCAACTCTCGTGCCGTAACAATCTCCGCCTGGCGGATACCCAGCCGCTCCTGCAATTGCCTGCGGTAAGTCTGGGCCACCTCGGCCATCTGGCCGATGCGGCCGTTGTTGATGAGGATGGCCAGCAGGTTGCGCAGTTCCTTCATGAGCCCCAATTGTTCATTCAACTTGTCCAGAATCGCCACCTTCTGCAGGGCGGGAATGGAGGGATTCACGAAGAAGGCGCGCAGTTCGGCGCTGCCCTCCCAGGTGGCGAGAAAATCGGTCAACTGCCGGTCAATCGCGGCAGTGTCCAGCTTTGCCGAGGTAACTACATCGGCAAAGGCGCTGGCGTAACGGGCAACGAATGCGGCCATCTAGTTCTGCCCTCCACTTGTCGTACCGTTCCTACCCGTGTCGGCAACAAACTCCGCAATCAGGGCGCGGTCGTTCTCCGGCGTCAGAACCAGTTGCGTAGCGGCTTGGCCGATAGCCAGATCGGCGGCAAAGTGCTTCAGTCCGCGCCGGGCCTGGGCGGCAGCCACGGCAATCTCCTGCTCGGCGGAGGCAACAATGCGGGTGCTTTCCTCGGCGAGAGTAGCCTTGATGCGCTCCTCGTCCTGCCCTATCTCCGCCTCGATCTCGGTGCGGAATTTCGCAATCTCATCGTCCAGCTTCGATAGCTTGGCCTCGACCGCACTCAACCGGGTGTTGGCATCCTCTGTCACCTTGCGCGCCGACTCGATATTGTAGCGCAGCGTCTCTGAACGCTTGCGGATAACCTTGGGCAGAACGCGAAACAGGGGGATGGTGATAGCCAAAAATATGATGGCGAAGTTGATGCCTTCAAAGATCCGCGAGGTAGTCACGACATCCATATGAAGCATCCGGGCGATGGTCCGCACCACCGGGGCGTGCAGGTAGCCGTCAATCTCCTCTTGTTCGGTCTTCTTCGTTTCCTTGGGCTGGGCAGAGTCTGCCGTAGCGGTCTCCGCCGCGGCAGCGGTCTCCGTCTGCCCGTTCGCGGGGGCGGACTGCTGAGCCACAGCTTGGTAAGGCACAGCCGTAAGCCCGGCAGCCAGCAAGGCCAGAAATACAACCCGGAAAATATGGAATGAGAAATGCAAATGTTGCGTGGAATATTTCAACGGGAACCCCCGGCGGCCTGCGGCAGAACCGCGCGGACCACCTGATTGGCCAATTCTCCGGCCGAGGCGCTGATCGTCTGCCGGGCCAGTGCGGCCTCCGCTTCTAGCTCTGCCCTGGCTTGGCTCACTTTCAGCCCTGCTGCCTTGCGGGCGGCATCCAAAGCAGCATCGCGTTCGGCGTTCCGCTGCTTGACGCGCTGTTCACGAACCTTGAAGGCCTCGGCGCGCGCCTGGCGCAGTTTGGCGTCATACTCAGCCGCGCGGGCCTCGGCCTTGGCAATCGCCTTGTGCGCCTCCTCGACGGCGCCATCCGTTCGTGCGCGGCGCTCTGCCAGCGTGGCGGTCAATGGACCCTGCACCAGAAAATGATAGGCAAGAACCAGCACGATAAATAGCAGAGCCGTGGGCACGGCCCCGAGCATTAGATTCCCGACTTGTTGAATGATTTCTGGCATGGTTGTCCCGGTTCGCTCAGGCGGTCAGTTGGTCTCTGTCGCGGAAGGAACTTTTTCTTGGGTGGAACACCTATTTTGTATCAAGTGTGGACCCGCGAGTCAACGCAAAGGAGGGGTTTTGGCGGGGTACTGTGACTGCTGTCACGAAATGGGAACTCGGTGCAAAATAGAACTTGCATTCCCCGTCAGCAAGCCTAAACTAACCTTATCACCTAGACCCGGTCCAGGGTCCAGCGGGCCATCGGTTCCGGGAAGTCCTTCCACTCCCGAAGCTGGTAGCCCGCTTCTTACTTTTCAGCCCGTAATTGTGTCTCTCGCGCTGAGGATCGTTTATCCGTTTTGAAGGGTACGGGCTTTAGCCCGCACGTATGACCTGCATAAGCAATGCAGGCTTTAGCCCCTGAGGCAATGCAGGTCACCCCTAACCACCCGTTGTGGACCATTGAAAACAAATGCAATCATAGAGACTCGATACTTGCTCTTACCTGCTCGTACCAGCTACCGGCATTAACCCGGCACCTTCCAAAGCCCAGGCTTGCGTCCTCATCTTCGACTCACCGCTAAAAAGCAAGAGGATGGAAGCTGTTTTCTACGGCTTTGCCCCAACTACGGCTTTGTCCACCGTCAGAAGTCCCTGGGCGCGCAGCCAGTTCTCCAGCAGGTTGGGCCACTGGTCCAGAGCGGCGTCGCCTCTGCCCAGGCCGGAGCCATGCGTCCCATTGGCAAAGATGTGCATCTCCGTCGGCACGCCGGCCTTGATAAGCGCCTCATAGAAGCGCAGCCCCTGCTCCACCGGGACCGTTTCGTCGTTGGTGGTGTGGTAGAGAAAGGTGGGTGGCGTCTCTTTGGTGACGAACAAATCCGGTGAGTACGCAGTCCGCAGCGCCTCGCAGCGGTCCATCACGTTGAAAAGTTTGCAGTAGCTCAGGTGCGAGGTGTCGCTGGAGATGGCGCCGATCCACGGATAACCCAGAACCAGGTAATCCGGGCGGCTGGAGACGCGCTCGATGGGATCCTCCGCCGCCGGGTTACCGGGAATAAACTGGGTGCCGGCGAGCGCGGCCAAGTGCCCACCGGCCGAGAAGCCAATGACTACGATGCGGTTAGGGTCGATCTGGTAGTCGCGCGCCCGGGCCCGCACCGTCTGGATGGCGTGGCGGGCGTCGAGCAGCGGCACCGGCAACAGATAGCCGTGCGAACTGAGCCGGTAGCTGAGGATGAAGGCGCGAAAGCCGCGCACGGCAAACCAGTCCGCCACCTCGCGGCCTTCCAGATTTCCCGAGAGCCCAACATAGCCGCCACCTGGAAAGATCACTACTGCGGAGCCGTTCTCGTTCCCGCGCTGCGGCTCGAAGATGGTCAGCGTGGGCGTGTCTTCGCAAGTGGTTCCCTTGGCCTGGGGAGCATCGCCTGGCCACAGGCGGATCGTTTGTATTCCAAGAAAATCGTTGTTGTTCCCTGCCGCGGCGCATGGCTCTTTTTGCGCCTGCACCGCCATACAGGCCAGCAAGCCCGCCACCAATATTGCCCAAAACCGCTTCATTCAAATCCTCCGCTGGTTCCGCCAGGATTATAGCGGACCCTCTCCCGTTGAAAGCAGAGAGCCGTCCCCTTCGCTGTCTTGCCTGATCCTGGTTCACGCCAAAGTGACTTTCCTCCTCGCGTGCATACGAAACGAGGCGCTGTCCAAATTGGTTTTCTTCCTGAATTGAGACAGGCGGTAACTTAGCAGCGCAAAATCAGCTCTCTTGCGCTAGGCGTGTATGGTATTCCCTTTCTGTGGCGCATCGATGGCGCACTATAGAAGTTCTCCAATAGGTGTATAGGGGGAAGCTAGACCGCCGAGTGGCTTTTTCCTTAAGAAAAATCCACCTTGCACGCCCCTGTGAACTCCACAGAAATAGGAGAACTACTCCAGCCGTCCAAAGCGCAAGTCCTTTACCGACAACTGAAATCACAGTGAGGAAACCAGCAATGGATCTTAATCAGGCGATTCAGAAACACGCCGAATGGAAGTTCAAATTCCGTAACGCGCTCTTCTCCAATGAGCCAATGGACGCGACTGTAATCTCGAAAGACAACCAATGCGAGATCGGCAAATGGCTGCATGGCGAAGCCGGGAGCTTGCATGGAAACAGTCCCGCTTATGCAAAGTGCCTCGCAGATCATGCGGCATTCCACGTGGAAGCGGGCAAGGTGGCAGCCGCAATCAACGCCCAGAAAAAAGACGAAGCCGAGCATATGCTCTCTGCCGACTCCGCCTTTTCAGAGGCGTCCAAGCGCGTTTCGGTATCCATCGTCGCTCTGAAAAATGAGGTTCACGCCTGAGATTGCGGCAAGACTCTCAAGCAGAATCGCCTCTCTATAGCCACATCACCGTATGCCCTGGGCGAGGGTCAGAGGCCTGCGCGGTGATCTGCTCGGCCAACTCAAAGCCATAACGCGCAAAGTAATAGGCCGCTCCGTGCAGCCGTTCCTGCAACTGGCCGCCTGGATAAAGCGCCTGGCAGATTGTCTCTGCGTGGCGCGCCAGCGATGCCTCCTGCCGCAACTCAAAGTTGGCTGCAAGCCTGCGCAGGCGGTTCATCTGGTAGCGCATCTTGCTGGCAGAGGTCTCCGCGGAGCGGCCCAGCCCAGCATCCAGGCCGCGCATCCATTCCAGCAGCGGAGCCAATTCCGCGTCCAGCGCCTTGCCCGCGGCAGCCATTTTTCGCTTGCCCTCCAAAGGCATGTGCCGGGCAGCCAGCAGTTGCGCCAGAGACTCCTTGTTTTCGCCAAAGACGCACTCCGGCGTCAGCTCGTGCCGTTGCAGCAGCTCCGCGATGGCCGGTTCAACCAGGGTTGCGGAAAAGCGCGAATCAGCCGGCGTCGTGCGTCCCAAAATGCGCTCAAACAGAACGGCGGACTGTGCAAAGTAAGCAATCTCCGCCGGACCGCCGATGGTGAGCGAAGTGGAAAGCAGCAAATCCTGAAAGACGGGCCGCAGCAGTGCCGAGGGCGAAATCCGCTCCGGCTCGGCCTCCAGAATGCCCACTAAATCTGCCGTGGAGTAGCTCTGCCGGCCGGCCTGCCACAAGCCTTGCGGCTCGGCGGCGCGTGGAGCCGTGCGCTTTAGCGCCTGCCGCGCGCCGGTTCTTTCGTCCATAAGAAACAGCACGCTCGACTGCGCCGTAACGGCAACCTGCGCGTGATAACCCGCGGCTTCCAGCTCGCGGTTGCGGTCGAGCAACGCCAGGTGCAGCTCGTCGGCGCGCTCAAGGGCGGCACGCAGCACCGGCGCGCCCAGTCGATGGAATCCTCGCCCTCCGGCGTCCAGCACCAATAGCCCCTGCGCGGCAAAGGCTTTGGAGTAGAACTCCGCAAACGCCTGAGCGAAGGTGCGGCCCGGCTTGTAGGCCTCGGCTAGTACCTCCATCGCGTCTGAAGAGCCCAAAAGCTCCCACGCCTGCTCCACCAGAGGCAGTATCGAGTCGTCCAGTACCAGACCGCCTACCGGCTGCTCAGCCCTTGGGGCGCTGGCGTAAGTCAGCTTGCGCAGCTCGCGCCGGGCGGGGGAAACAACATGGTTGATCTCGGCAAAGTCGTGGTCTTCCGTCGCCAGCCAGAAGATGGCCACATGCGGGCGTCCTGCGAACGTGGCCTGGCGCGCGCGGGCTAGGGCCGTGGCGGCTTTCAGGGGCGTATACAGCGGCCCACCAAAGAGTCCCACCTGCTGGCCGGTTACCACCACTCCGGCGCCCTGGGCAAGCGCTTCAATCGGCGCGGCGGCGGCAGGCAAGGTATTCTGCGCCGCCAGCAGGCGCACCAGTTCTGGCCGGTGCGCGGAGACCGGTGGCTGCACTTGCCAGCCGCTCTCCGGCGGCAGCGAGGCATAAAACGGACGCGCCGCTGCTCCACCGGCGCAGTAGTCCAGAAACAGCCGGCTCAGGCCCGGCGCAACGGCAATGGGATGACAATCTGCGGTCGGCAACTCGTTCACTTGTAGCTCGTCTGCCTCAGAGAAGACTCCCTGCGCTCATTCATAAGCGGAACTCGGCTGTGTTAAGGATGCCACGCCGGGCGGATTCGATGCACGACAGTCGTTTTGCAACCATCTTTACCGCCGATCAGTGCGTATACTCTTTCTGACTGTGCTTGTGAGGAGAGAGAACCAGATGCCCAAAAAAGTGAAGTCTGTAAAGGCTGCCGCTGCCAGGAAGCCAAAGTCCGTCGAAGCGAAGAAAACCAAGGCTGCAAAGCCAAAGCCGGCCAAAGCCGCCAAGCCCAAGGCAAAAGCGAAAAAATCCGCAAAAGCGCCCAAAACAGCGGTTGTGGAGACGGCGCAAATTCTCAGCTCAGAGGTGGTCTTTGACGGGCCTCTCTTCAAAGTGCTGCGCGACCGGCTGATTGAGCCGGGCGGCAAAGAGGGTGCCCGCGACATCATCCGCCATAATGGCAGCGTGGTCATTCTGGCCCTTGACAACTCCAAAAGCAAGAAGAACCCCTGGGTTGTCGTAGAACGCCAGTATCGCCATGCCGCCCAGCAGTTTTTATGGGAGCTGCCGGCAGGCAAGCTGGAAGCGGGAGAAGATGCCCTGGCTGGGGCCAAGCGCGAACTGGAGGAAGAGACCGGCTATCGCGCCAGGAAGTGGACGCCGCTGGTCGAGTACTACGCCAGCCCCGGATTCCTGGGCGAATCTATGAAGGTCTTTCTGGCCGAGGGACTGGTGGCCGGCGACGCTCACCCTGAGGACGATGAGCAGATCGAGTTGCGACTGGTCAAACTCTCTGAGGTGCTCAAGATGATCGACAAGGGCGCGATTCTGGACGGCAAAACCCTCTCCAGCGTACTGCTCTACGCTCGCAAGACGGCTGGCAAACGGAAAAAATAGAAAAATATTTCGCAAGCTGCGGCGCGCCTGATCCACCCGGTCAAGTGCACCGCTGCTTGCTATCTTGAGATGGCCCTCTCTGTCCCCATCGAGGCAAATCATTCCAGCTACTACGTTTCCGGCAATTCAAAGCCTGGAGATGTGCCGATTGCCCAGCGGATTCATCTCCGGAAGTTGCGGCACCAGCCGCCGATTCGTCTCACCTTATGAAGTACCGCATCAAAATCACATCAAACCCTTGGGCACGTTTTGCCGTCAAAGTTTACACCGATGGGTAATCCCCCCGCTCATCGGGTTTTCGCACGAAAAGGAAGGCAGGAGCCTGTGGCTCAGTACAAAGGGAAGGTCAAGTGGTTCAATAACGCAAAGGGCTACGGATTCATCGGACGTGAAGACGGGCCGGACGTGTTCGTTCACTACTCATCGATTCAGTTGGACGGATACAAGACCTTGAAAGAGGGCGATGAAGTTGAGTTCGACATCGTCGAAGGCCAGAAAGGTCCCCAGGCGGATGCGGTAGTCCGCTCCAGGGACGCCACGGCCCATAGCGCAGCCTAGCGGCGCGTACCATCGGGCATGAACGCAATGCCACCGCCAGGTGGCGAAGTTGATTTGTGCCCAATTTAGCCCGTCTTATCACACAGAGTACCCGCCACTGGCTTCCCCGCTCTCTGGTTGCATCTCAGCAACCTGCGCCGGTCGGCCAACTCTTTCTGGCCGATGGCGGATGACTTCATATCCGCCCCTGCGGGCAAGTTGCCGAGCGCTCTTAAGCCCCCTCGCTGAACAGGATCGAATTAACCGGCTTTCCGTTGAAAAGCGCATGGGCCATTCAAAAAAGAAATGCAGGTTTTCATGGCCCGGACTGCGCCGATGGGGATAAGATAAGGGCGCTATGAGCCTACTCCATCAGGAATCGCCCGAAGAAGTCGACGATGCCGCCCGCGGTGAAGAATTCACCAAAGGCTCCAGCCATGTGGTTTGGGCCAGCATCATCGCTACCGTGGTGGTCACCATCGCCATCGCAGTGTATGTCATTGCCGGGCAAAAGCCGCCCGCGGCCACCGGAGAAATTGTCCAGGTATGGGTCCACCCCCAGCACATCGTCACCTCAAAATATGACGCCGCGGGTGCGTCCATGGCCCAGGAGACGATTGACCATGTGCTGGTTTTTGTCCATGTAAAACTGCATAACCAGGGCAAGCTGCCGCTTTTCCTGCACCAGATACTGACCAATGCCACGCTCGATGACGGCGTCCATTCCAGCTATGCGGCCTCGCTCGGCGATTACGACCGCGTCTTCATTGCTTACCCTGAGCTGGCCGCGCTGCATAGCAAGGGGCTCTCCCCCGAGGCGACCATCGAACCTGGACAAACCCAGGAAGGCACCTTTGTTTCGTCCTTCCGCATCACCAAGCAGCAGTGGGACGCGCGCAAGGATCTGAATTTTACCTTCGGATTCCAATACCAGCCGAACCTGGTGCTTACGACCCACTCAGCCATAGTCGAGCAGTAGGCGCTGCAGGCCACTCCGCCCCCGGCAGTTTCCCGCCCTAGCGACAAACCCCGCCAGCATGGCGGGGTTTGTCGTTTCACTGGAACATGAAGCATGTGGACAAGAACGGCCCTAGCCTTCCACCGGCTTCGCCGACCCACGGGAAATGAAACTATGCCCCATCTATCGAATAGCCCAGCGGCGACAGGTCTTCGTCGCTGGGGTGGTGCTCGATGGGTGGGAGACCGCAGAGGCAAACCATCGGTGACTCCCCATCCTGTTTCTTGTCAGTTCTTGGGTGTGGACAGATACCCGGTAATCTGGTTCTTCGAGTTGATGGTGTTCACCACAATCTCGTAGAGCCCCGGCGTCCTGCCGCTATAGAACTGCAACGGCTCGTTCACGTTCTTGTCCTTCTTCTCGTACTGCTTGTCATCCGCAAAAACAATCAGGTTAAACTTGCTCTTCTTGATATTGGCCTTTTTCAACTCCAGGCTCACCGTGCCCACCGGCTTCTTTTCGTTCTTGTTCAGGGTGAACTCGTAGTAGTTCCGGTCGCCTCTGTGCTTCAGAATCTCAAGCTCATCGTGATTGCGCGCGATCAGGCCGCTCTGTTGGCCCATATCGCCTTTCATAGACTGCATCTGGCTCACCGCATTGGCCAGATCGCTCTGCGTCTTGGCCACATCGGTCTTCACGCCGCCCACGTCGGTCTTTACGTTTGAAACTTCGCTTGTGACGGCGTTGACCTGTTGCGCGGTCTGCTTCTGGGCGCTTTCAAGCCGTTTGTTGGCGGCATCCTCGCGCTGGATGATTTCTTCGGCACGGGCGTCCAACTGCTTCTGCGTCAAACCGAGCGACTTGCCCAATTCATCGGTAGCCACCCTCAGACGCGCGTCGGTCTCGCGCAACTCTGAGGCCAGTTTGACGTTCTGTTGTTTGGCATCGGCCAGCTCTGCTTGCTGGTTCGTCAGCCGCCCGCTCAGTGAGTAGCTCCAGATCAGGCCGCCCAGGGCAGCCAACAATGCAATAGCGAGCACTGTCATCAGCGCTCCAGAGTACGATCGGGGTGTATCTTCAACTTCGCTCATACATTTGCCTTTCTTCGGTGTGGCGGCCTGTAACGCGCGCGCCGCTCATTTTGCTTCCGGCCGCACTGTGCAGCCGGTGGCGCCAACTTGGTCCGATAGACGCCTTTACGCGGATTCTCACGATAACTTCCCATTACTCCGCAAAGATCATTCCTGGAAATCCATCCATCGGAGCTTTCGCTCAGGCTATTTCCGGGTGAATCTACAGAATATAGAAATAATTCGTCCTGTGCTGCAAATTAGAGCTCTTTTCCGTACTCAGCGCCCTCCCGGCGCCGGTTTCCAGCGCCATTCCGCGCTCCTGCCGTCCCACCTGCCGTGACAAGCAGGGAATGGCTACGTTATAAACATCTTTACTGCAAAATAGGCGCCGGGCTCATTTTGAAACGCCATCTACCTCCGCGAGAACTCCTTTCCGCAGGCGTAGATGGTCAGGACGAGCCGCAACTATCAAGAAATCAACGCAAGGGGGATATCTTAAAACAATGGCGACTGCTGGCGCAGGGAAGGGTCTGGAAGGTATTGTCGCGGCCAACTCCGGTATCTGTTGGATCGACGGAGAAGCTGGTGTACTGGCCTATCGCGGCATAGACATTCACGAACTGGCAGAGAACTCGACCTTCGAGGAAACCACCTACCTGCTCTGGAACGGCATTCTGCCCAACGAGTTTGCCTTGCGCGAATTTCAGTCGCAACTGGCGCTGGCCAGGGGGCTCGACTTCCGCATCGTAGACATGCTCCGCGGCATTCCCGCCTCGGCCACGCCCATGGAAGTGCTGCGCACCGCGGTCTCCGCGCTCAGCTTTTACGACGCCGACGAGAAGGACAACTCCCACGACGCCAACGTGCGCAAGAGCTACCACATCACCGCGCAAATGGCCATGATCGTTGCCATCTACGACCGCCTGCGCAAAGGCCTTGATGTGGTGCCGCCCGACCGTTCTCTGAATCACGCCGCCAACTTTCTGTGGATGCTGAGAGGAGAAAGGCCCTCGGAAACAGCGGTCAAAACGCTGGACATGGCCCTCGTGCTCCACGCCGAGCACGAGCTGAACGCCTCCACCTTTGCGGCCCGCGTCATCGCCGCCACCCTGGCAGATGTCCACTCCGCCATCACCGGAGCCATCGGCGCGCTCAAAGGCCCCCTGCACGGCGGAGCCAACGAGGGCGTCATGCGCCTGCTCTACGCCATCGACAAGGCAGGAGCCGATCCGGTGGAATACGTAAAAAGCATGTTGGCCGCCAAGCAGAAGATCTCCGGCTTCGGACATCGCGTCTACAAAACCGAAGACCCCCGCGCCACTCACCTGCGCAAGATGAGCGAGCAGTTGGGCAAGGATGCCGGTCAGACCAAGTGGTTCGATATGTCCCGCGCCATCGAGCTCTACATCAACGCCGACAAGAAGCTCAACGCCAACGTGGATTTCTACTCGGCCTCCACTTATGCCACGCTGGGCATCGACATCGATCTCTATACGCCCATCTTCGCCATCAGCCGCATCGCCGGCTGGGCCGCGCACGTCATTGAGCAGTTGGACGACAACCGCCTCATCCGTCCGCGCGCCGAGTACATTGGTCCCGCCTACCCCGCCCGCTGGGTTCCCATGGATGAGCGGGGATAAGAGCCTTTGCAGAGAATCATAGCTGTCGCGTGGCGCGGCGCGTCTGAGCTATTTGCCGCAGTTTGTCGCCAACCGGCGCGTGTAATATCGTTCCATCCCAGCTTGGGAAGGAAACACGCGATGATTCTGGGCATGAGTACGGCTACATTTTCGCTGCTCCATACGGTTCTGAGTCTGGTGGGCATTGGCTCTGGGTTCGTCGTAGTCTTCGGACTGCTCACCGCCCGGCGCCTTCCCTTCTGGACCTTTCTTTTTATGACTACTACGGCGCTGGCCATCCTGACCGGCTTTCTGTTTCCCTTTCACCGCATGACGCTGACTGTAGAAATGGGAATTCCCGTGCTCGCCGTCCTCATGCTGGCGGCCATCGATCGCTATACCGGCATCTTTGCCGGCATGTGGCGCCACACCTATGTGGTCAGCATCATGATCGCACTCTACTGCAGCATCTTTGTGATGGTGGCGCAGTTGTTCGCGCAATATCTGGCCCCGACGGCTCGGGAGCCGGACCGGCCTGGACTGCTTTTATATTTTGCGCAGATCGTTGTCTTTGCGGTATTCGCCGCACTCACGCCTCTGGCTCTGAGGCGCTTCCAAAGCACGCCCAGTCACAAAATTTAACCGTCTATGGCTACTACCGCGCCTTCCAAAGCAGGTAGAGGCCCCAGGCTGAGAGCGTGCAGTTGTCGCGTATCGCCCCGCTCAGCATCATCTCCTCGAACTCCTCCACAGCAACCGTGCGAACAATCAAATCATGCTCCTCGGCATCGGGAGTTTTCTCGGTAGGAGTCAGTCCAGAAGCCAGAAAAACGTGCTGCTTCTGCCTGCAGAAGCCGTAGGCAATCCACAGCGTGCCCAAACAGGTCATCTGCGCCGCATCCAGGCCCAGTTCCTCCTTCAGCTCGCCGCGCGCCAGCTCCTCTGGGTTATCAATCTCCATCTCCCAGCCGCCCTGTGGCAACTCCAGCGCACGTTCTTGAATGGTGTAGCGGAACTGCTCCACCAGCCAGACGCGCCCCTGGTCGATAGGCAGAATAATAGCGGAGTCTTCCTTGTCCACCACGCCATAGATGCCCTCTTCGCCATTGGAGCGCAGAATCCGGTCCTCGCGAACTCGCATCCAGTGGTTGCGGTAGACTTCGCGGCTGTCGAGGGTAGTTATGGTGCGATCGGAGCCGTTCTGGGCGGGGTTCATGCACTCTCCTTCAAGCCATTCGGTCAATGGTACTGCTCTGGCCGCATAGCCCACCGGCACTAGCGCAAAAGGCCATCCCTCGGGATGGCCTTTTGTGCGGTTACAGTCCTGGGCGCGGCCCGGAACGCCTACTTGAAAGAGGCGATGGCGCTGGCTTCGTCATCCTTGATATCGAAGACAGTATAGAGCTTGGTCAACTGCAGCAGGTCGTGAACCTTCTTGGTAAGGCTCAACAGCTTCAGGTCCGCTCCCTGGTTCTTGGCCGTGGTGTAGGCGCTCACCAACTCACCTAAGCCAGAGCTGTCGATGTAGTTTACGTCGCCCATGTTCAGCAGAATGCTCTTCGAGCCCTTGCCGACCAGGTCGCGAATGGCATCGCGCAACTGCACACTGCCCTCGCCCAGAGTGATTCGCCCGCTAAGGTCCAGAACGGTCACGCCGTCTAACTCGCGGGAAGCAATAGTAAGTGCCACGGGAATTCCTCCTTGTTGGTACTACGGTTATAGCACTATCGCAGGTTTCAGCGGCGGGAACAATCCAGTCGTACCGGTCCGCGAAACATGGATCGATCGACCCCCTGCGCCGCCCACGCCCCCCGCGCGAGCACCTAAAGCGTATTGCCTGCCGGCGCCAATTTCTTTACAAGCGTCAATTCGGTGCCAGGATGCAATTGTCGAAAGTGTACCTCATCCATGAAGGACCTGATAAGGAAGATGCCGCGGCCCGTGCCGCGCAAAAGATTTTCCGGGGCCAGCGGGTCGGGCAGTGTCTCCGGATCCAGGCCCTTGCCTTGGTCGGAAACCGTAACAACCAGCGCCGATCCGGTATTTTCAAGACTCACTTCAATCTGTTTGGCGGGATCGTACTCATTACCATGCAGCACCGCGTTTACCGCCGCCTCGCGTACCGCCATGGTCACATGGAAGCGCTCGTCCTCGTCCAGGCCCGCCTCCGCGGCCAGCTTCTCCGCGGCAGCCTCCACCTCGCCGACGCTCTCCATAGTGGAGCTCAGCTTGAAACTCAGCCGTCCTGCCCGGTGCGCGCTCACCTGGTTTGTATCCGCCTCTTCCGGCACGGGCCGGAGCATTTTCTCCGCCTCCGCGCCATCGCTGCCTTGCTGGCAGTTTCAGGTCTGGCAAGGAAGCGTGTCAAGCCGAGCAAATAGGTGAGCCGTAAGAAGCGGGCCTGTATCGCTTATCGCGGCTTTCTTCCGGAGTAGGCGCCTGCCTGCTCCCGCGCTCCGTAAAAGATGTGCAGAATACGAGTCGCTCCCCGTGCCTTGCAGTAATAGATCGGGTATTTTTCGGCGGGAAAACAGCGGACGCCCGGCGCGATCTCATCGCAGCAACGGCCGATATCTGGCGCTCCGGCGAGCAAGGTGAAGTGTTCCGTAATGGAGTAAATCATCCGGCTAGCTAACTCGATGTTTGCGCGTTCGGCCCAGTAGTCAAAGGTGCCATCCAGTTCGTCTTTCGCGCTTCTTGAGATGCGTAGGCGCATCATCGCGATTCGCTGAACCGCGCGCGTCCCCGCGCAACCACGTCGGCGGCCAACTGCTCAATTCCGGCGCGCCCCTCGTAGTCGGTAGATTCGGCCCGCTCGATTTCGGCCATGCCAGCAAGAACCCGCTTGCGGATTCCTTCGATCTGAATGGCCGTCAGATCGGTCAGAATGTCTTCCACCGTCGGCGCGGCGATGTGCTGGGCGCGCAGATCGTCATCCTCCATCCGGCACAGGGCTTCTCGCACCACCTCGCTGGCATTGTTGTAGCGGCCGCTCTTCACCCTGGCTCGCACAAACTCCGCCAGGCGGTCGGTGATTGAGATGTTCATCTGATCCATCGAAAATCTCCTCCAGTTAGCGCACCCGAACCTTTGGGCTCGAACCTCGCCCCGTTATCCAACCGGATGCATCCACAGGCAAAAACCCCCTCCAAGGCGATACACTCTCCTCATGCAGCAGCCTCGAACCACCGCGCGCGTCAGCCTCACCGCGCTGCTCGGCACTCCGGTGACCGATGCCCAGGGGCACCTGCGAGGCAGGCTTAAAGACATTGCCGTGGCCACCGGTCCTGACGCGGGCAAGGTTGCCGGTTTAGTGCTCAAGACCCGCGCCGGTCTCTGCATCGTGCCCTCTCAGGATGTGATGGAGACGCCCGCCGGAACCCTCGAGCTGCGCTCCGCCGGCGCCTTGGTGCCGCTTGAAGACGAAGGCAACTACCTCTATCTTGCCCAGGATCTGGTAGACCGCCAGATCATCGATATTCACGGTCGCAAGGTAGTCCGCGTCAACGATGTGGACCTGGAGTGGATGGGCAAGGGCGCGGCTCACCTGCTGCGCGTGGCCGAGGTCGAGGTGGGGCTGCGCGGTGCTTTCCGCCGTGTCTTCAAAGGGCTTCTGCCGCGCGCCACGCTGGAGAAGCTCTCCCGCAAATTCAGGTCAAGCGGCATTCCCTGGCAGTTTGTGGATGTCATCGAAGTCGATCCGGCGCGCCGCGTCAAGCTCCGCATCGAGTACGAACGACTAGCCGAGATGCACCCCTCCGACCTGGCCGAGATTCTTGAAGACCTGGCCCCCGCCGAGCGCGAGGCCGTCTTCACTTCACTCGACGAGGAAGTGGCCGCAGAAACCCTCGAAGAGGTCGATCCCAAGCTGCAAAAAGCACTGCTTGAAAAGCTCGACGAGGAAAGGATTGCCGACATCGTCGAGGAGATGGACCCCGGAGCCGCCGCCGACCTGCTCGCCGAGCTGCCCGAGGAGCAGTCCGACGCCATTCTCGAAGAGATGGAGCCGGAAGAGCGGCAGGAAGTCTCCGAGCTGCTTGAGTTCGACGAGGACTCGGCTGCCGGCTGCATGACCACCGACTTTGTCTATCTGGGGATGCAGGCCACCGTAGCCCAAGCCGTCGAGGCCTTGCGCACCTTCGATGGCGACCCGGAGAGCGTGACCGAGATCTACCTGCTCGACGACAAGCGAGTATTGCGCGGCGCCATTACCCTGGCGCGCCTGGTCATGGCGCAGCCGGAGACACATCTGGCCGTCTTGGCCGAACAGCGCGTGCTCTCCTGCCCGGCAGACCTGCATCAGAACGACCTTGCCGAGCTATTCGACAAATACAATCTGCACGCGCTTCCCGTAGTCGACTCTCAAGGCCACATGGTCGGTGAGGTACAGGCCGACCACGTCATAAGCTTCCTGCGAGAAAAACTTTAGGGTAGTTCGGGACCGGAATGGTGCCCAAACGCTACTTTTTGTACAAAATTGCACACTCTTGCCACATCTTTTTTGGAATAAAGAAGAAAAAAAAGGAAATTATCTGGATTTGTGAAAGAATTCATAGATGGTGCAGTTTCCCAAAATCATTCAGGGCGGCATGGGTGTGGGCGTCTCAAACTGGCGCTTGGCTAACGCTGTCTCCAAACTTGGCCAGCTCGGAGTTGTCTCCGGCACGGCGCTCGATCAACTCTTTGTCCGCCGCCTTGCCGATGGCGACCAGGGCGGCAATATGCGCCGCGGATTAGATGCTTTTCCATTCCCTGAGATGGCTAAGCGCATCTGGGCAGAGTATTTTGTGCCCGGCGGCAAGGAGTCCGATGCCTCCTACAAGGCTACGCCGATGCACCAGCGCCGCGATCTGCGCAAAATGGTCGAGTTGCTCATGGTCAGCAACTTCGTCGAGGTCTTTCTGGCTCGCGAAGGCCACAAGAATCCCGTCGGCATCAATTTTCTTGAGAAAGTGCAGTTGCCTCATCTGCCCTCCATCTACGGTGCCATGCTAGCCGGGGTGGGTTATGTGCTCATGGGTGCCGGCATTCCCCTTCACATTCCCGGCGTCTTAGACGCGCTTTCTATGCAACATGCAACGGAATACAAGCTCTCGGTTGTGGGCACGGAACAAGGCCAGGATACGCAGATGCACTTCGATCCGGCCGACTATGCCGAGGGCCCGCTGCCCCTACTCAGCCGGCCGCGCTTCCTTGCTATCGTCTCCTCCAATACCCTGGCCACCACCATGCTGCGCAGGGCCAGCGGCCGCGTTGATGGCCTGGTGATTGAAACTCCCATCGCAGGCGGACACAATGCGCCGCCGCGCGGAAAGCTACAGCTCAATGCGGATGGTGAACCGGTCTACGGTGAGCGTGATCAGGTTGATATCGCGGAGCTGCGGAAGCTTGGCGTCCCCTTCTGGCTTGCGGGCGGCTATGGAAACGCAACCATGGTTCGCGAGGCGCTGGATCAGGGCGCTGCGGGCGTTCAGGTTGGCACGGCCTTCGCCTTTACGCGGGAATCCGGCCTGCGCCCCGACCTGAAGAGCACGCTCTTGGCTCAGGCCGTAGCTGGTACTGGCGAGGTCTTCACTGACCCACTCGCCTCGCCTACCGGTTTCCCGTTCAAGGTGGCGCTGCTAGAGGGCACATCCTCTGCCTTTAGCATCTATCAGGAGCGGAAGCGCGTCTGCGATCTGGGCTATTTGCGCGAGCCTTACGCCGCGCAAGATGGCAATATCGGCTACCGCTGCGCCGCCGAGCCGGTGGCCAACTACGTGGCCAAGGGTGGCAAAGTTGAGGATACCGTGGGCAGAAAGTGCCTGTGCAATGCCTTGATGGCCAATATCGGCCATCAACAGAAGCGCAAGGGCGAAGCCGAGGAACCAGCCCTGGTCACCGTGGGCGATGACCTCAATACTGTGGCCCAGTTCCTGGCGCCCGGCCGCTCCAGCTACAGCGCCGCAGACGTGGTCCACTCCCTGCTCAGCCTCAGCGCGAGCATCCATGAACCGGTGATGGAAGACGAACTGGCCCTGGCAGGTACGGCTTAACCCTCCTGCACAGGCGTGGCTCCCGCCCCCTCCACGCTGAAAATCTTCGGCACGCGCTCGGCTGGTGCGGGCAGCGCAGGAAACGCCGCATGAGGCTCGGTCTGGTACCAGTAGGCGGTCGAATAAAAATTATCTGATCTGTGGTTGGCGTGGCCATGTTCCATGGTTACCCGAATCGACTTCTCAAAGTTGATGGGGCTTTCTGTGTGCCAGCGGTAAAGGCAGTAGCGGCCGCCAATCCGCTCCGGGGCCACCACATAAGGCGCGCCGTTGTGCTGGTAGGCGAATGCCTGCATGCCAAAGTTCCATGCCCCGTTGTAGTAGTCTTCGGTTCCCGTGCCGTTGATCGTGGGCAGCGCGTCGCCATCGATAAAGATCATGTCGTCGCCCTCACCGAACCAGCCATCCTGGTTCTGCTCCACGGCCTGCGTCACGCCCACAAAGTGCCCCCGGCCCGTGGCTTCGAGAAAAATATAGTTGCCTTCGCCGTTCAGGTTCTTGCGCTCGTGAATGCCGGTACTCGTGTTGCCGCTCCGGCTCTTGCAGGGCGCGGCTTGGCGATACTGCGCATGGAAGCGGCCCACATCGCCCGGCAGGCTGGCCAGCGTCACATAATCCACTGCAAAGTAGAGACTGTCGGTGCGGATCTTACCTTCGTTGCTCAGTGTCAGCCGCGCGGAGCTGGAAAACGGCATCTGGAAGTACGCATTCAGCGCCCTCATCGGCGCCACGGCCAGCAACTCCGATTGATAAACGTAATACTCACCTAGGCCCAGCCCGAAAAAATCGCCGATGGGAACCTCCACCGAAGGCGTGCTTTCACCGTCCCACCAGGCGCGCAGCACCAGGTTTTTCAGGTGCATTGGGTCGCGCGAATTGATGGTGAACCAGAGATGCGTCACCACTCCCGCTCCGGCTACTTCCAGCAGAGTGGCCGTTTGCCCCGGCTCCACCTGCACCCAGTCGTCATTACCGCCCGTCCGGTCCCAGCTTGAGGAGCGCCGGGCCTTATAGTTGCGCAGCCGCGCCAACGCAAATAGTTCTTCCGCGGCGGCTGCCTCAGGCTCGGCGGGCGGAGTACTCACAGCAGTTTTTCCGCCCGTGCTGGCTGCCGCTCCGGCGGCGTTCAGGCCCAGCAGCGCGGCAGCAGAAACCATGCTCCCCAACAGCTTGCGCCGTACCGGATATGCTTCATTGGGTTCTGTTGGATGCATCGGGCGCGCCCTCCTGAGGCCAAAAACGTAAAAGCGTTTTGTATTCGCACGCGCCGTTGTATGTCAAGCAGCGACAGCCAGACCTCTGCGCATCTTTCCCCCTGTCGCGCTCAATGCCTGCTGCCTGAATGCATTCTGGCCAGTGACTTCTCAATCATCTCTTGCCACTCTATCCCTGCTCTCTTGTCCTGCTCAGTCATTTCCGTCACATGCCGGTTCCCTTCTTCGCTCAGCGCCGTGCGCGTGTAGACCACGTTCACCTTCGTCAGCTTTGCGTCCACCGGCGTAAAGCGCACATCGATCGTGGCCACCATCATCTCAGGCACAAAGTACACATACTGAAAGTGCCGTGCATCCGTATCGAGCTGCGTATTCACCCATACCATCTTCAGCGCTCCGTGCTGAACCGTAAAGACCGCACCCTGAACGTCCTTGGCCGGCTGCGGATGAATGAACTGAGGATCCCAATCGGGCCCACACCAGGCGCGCTCGCCCTCCGGCCCAAACAGCGGTGCTGTTTCCGCGGAGGATAACGGCACGGTCAGCTCGAAGCCGGTTTCAGTGTGCAGCAACGCCACCGGCGCGGTCTGTCTCTGTGCCACGGCAGCCGCGGTCAATCCCGCGGCTGCAATCAGCGTCATCATGCGCTTCATGACTGCCTTTCTTTCAGGTTGTGGCTGTCGGCCGCCGACAGCGTCATGCCATAGAGCGCCTTGAACTGCTCAATATCCTTCAGCGTCTGTGGCGAAAACGGAACGATCTTGCCCTCGAAGGCGTGCAGGACAATTCCCTCCAACAGGTCGCCCAGAGTCATATCCTTCTGCTCGGCAATGGCCTTCAGCACCTTCAACATGCGTTTTTCCATCCGCACGCCGGTCTGAACGCGCTCCACTTCAACCGGTTCGCGGTGTTGCTTTTCGTTAGGCATGGTTACCTCCTTATCTATACCAATGTACCACGGTACATATATCTCTGCAACCATCTCTGCTTTCTCTCCACAACCATCCACAACTCCCCAAATTGATAAGGCCTCAAACCGGCCCCTCTGCCGCTCCGCGTCAGCTCCCAGAACCTCGATTCACTGCCGGGGTTCTCGTACTACGGTCTCGCCTGTTATGGTCATTGAGGAAAACCAGTATGAATCCTCCTTAGGACTCCCCGAGTATGTGGAAGCGTTGGCGAATCCGTATTCTGCTGTTTCTGGCCGTCCTCGGCCCCGGATTCATCACCGCCAATGTGGATAACGACTCCGGTGGCATCCTCACCTACTCCCAGGCAGGCGCGCAGTACGGCTACACCCTGCTCTGGACCATGCTTCCCATCACCATTGCGCTCATTGTTGTACAGGAGATGTGCGCCCGCATGGGCGTGGTCACCGGCAAGGGCCTCAGCGACCTCATCCGCGAGGAGTTCGGCCTCCGCCTCACCTTTGTGCTTATGGTGCTGCTGGTCGTGGTCAACTACACTAACGTAGTTACTGAGTTCATCGGCATCGCCGGCTCGCTGCACCTCTTCCATGTCTCCAAGTTCATCTCCGTACCTCTTTGCGCGGCGCTGGTCTGGTACATGGTGGTCAAGGGCAATTACAAAAGCACTGAGAAAATCTTTCTCATCGCCTCGGTCGTTTATATCTCCTATATCTTCGCTGGCGTGCTCTCGCAACCCAGTTGGCATAATGCGCTGCTGGCCACCGTCAAGCTGCCGCAAAAGTCGGTCTGGCGAGACAAGGCTTATCTCTACATGGCCATCGGCGTCGTGGGCACCACCATCGCGCCCTGGATGCAGTTCTATTTGCAATCCTCCATCGTCGAAAAAGGCATTCGCGTCAAGGACTACGCGGCTTCACGCCTCGATGTCATCGTCGGGAGTTTCTTTACCGACATTGTCGCCTGGTTCATCGTGGTGGCCTGCGCGGCCACTCTCTATGTTCATGGCATGGGAGCCATCCAGGTCGCCAGCGACGCGGCAGAAGCCATGCGCCCCCTGGCCGGCGACTACGCCTTCATCCTCTTCGCCTTCGGGCTCTTCAACGCCTCGCTTTTCGCGGCCTCCATTCTGCCGCTCTCTACCGCTTACACCGTCTGCGAAGGCCTTGGCCTGGAGTCCGGCGTTGACAAGCACTTCAAGGAAGCGCCCTTTTTCTACTGGCTCTATTCGTTGCTCATCGTGGGTGGTGCGCTCACCGTGCTGCTGCTGCCAGACGCGCAACTGATCAACGTCGCCATTCTCTCCCAGGTGTTGAACGGTGTTCTGCTACCCGTCGTCATCATCCTCATGCTCTTGCTCATCAACCGCAGAGACCTAATGGGCGAACACAAGAACTCCCCTCTCTGGAACGCTGTCGCCTGGGGCACCAGCATTATCGTCATCGTCATGACCCTGGCCATGCTCTGGGGCATGATCCCCGGCCACTGAGGCGGCATCGAGAAGTTCTTCAGGACTGGCTCAAAGGCGGGCATCCAGCCAAAACACGAAGCCCATTTGCGCATCCTGCTGACTACCTTAAATCTGGCATCGACACCGCTGGATATGAACCGCACTGGATGGGACTGGCATCCGCTGAAGGGAGCGATCAAAGGACACTGGTCGGTGAGTGTCAGTGGCAACTGGCGTCTTACTTTCACATTTGAAGGCGTGGATGGGATTCTCGTGGACTATCAGGATTACCACTAAGGGGGCTATGAGCATGACCAAGATGCACAATCCAGCCAGCCCAGACGAGTTGCTGAAGGAGTTTCTCGGTAACAGACCCGCAACCGAACTCGCCGAGCATATCCGAGTGGCGCGCGCCACCATCTCCCGCATCCTCAATGGCCGCACCTCGGTTTCAATGGACCTCAGCATCCGCCTCGGCCAGGCTCTGGCGCTCTCCCCTGACTTCTTCTCCAAGGCCAAGCTTCAGTACGAGCTGTGGATCGAATCGTAAAAGAAGCGCCCAAAGATCAGGCCCCTGGCCACCTGAACCCCTGCGGTGGGGCCAACCGGACATCTCCCACCCTTCGCCAGAAAAATGGCAGAAGATCGGGCACCTTCGGGAACGATTCGTCCGTTATGCTATTTCCATGGAACTGATCTTCGAGGTACGCGAGGCGGAAGAGGGCGGCTATGTTGCGCGGGCGCTGGGGCAGGCGATCTTTACTGAAGCTGAGACCTGGCAGGAGTTGCGCGACAACGTCCTGGAAGTGACGAGCCTCCACTTTGACGATGCGGCGGCAATGCCGAAACTCATCCAATTGCATTTTGTAAAGGATGAACTGATTGCGGTCGAGGCGGCGTGAAACTGCCGCGTGGGGTATCGGCCGACAGGCTGATTCGCGCTCTGGAGAAGCTCGGCTATACCGTGATTCGCCAGAGAGGGAGCTACATCAGGCTTTTTCTCGAGGCAGCGCCTACCCATTCGATCTCGATTCCACTGCACAACCTGCTCAAGGTCGGCACATTTCATAGAATTCTTGCCGAAGTGGCCAAGTTCAATCTGTTTCAATCCAAAGCATCCTAAACTTGCTCTGAGTATCAGGCCAAGGTATACGCATGGTGCCCCATCTTTTCCGTGTCCTTTGCGGAAAGGGTGGGATACTACCGCACTATTAAGAGGCGAATCAATAGAATGCCTCGCTCGGGCCGCCACCAGCCGCATCTCTCGCTCGTCGAGAGCGGAAGCAACTATGATTGCTTCTGGCAGCCTTCGCTGGCTACAAACAAAAGAGGAACGCGAATATGTCTGAGTTCCAACCCCTGATTACTGGCTTGTCCTTCACTGAGTGTCCGCGATGGCATCAAGGGCGGCTTTACTTCTCTGACTTCTACACCTATCGGGTACTCGCCGTTGCAGAGGACGGCACAACAGAAGTCATCGCTCATGTGCCGGGGCAGCCCTCCGGGCTGGGTTTCTTGCCCGATGGCCGGATGTTGATCGTATCCATGCGCGACCGTAAGATCATGCGCCGCGAAACCGACGGCTCTCTCGTCGTCCATGCCGATCTATCCAGCCTCGCACCATGGCACGTCAACGACATGCTCGTCGATTACGATGGCCGGGCCTGGGTGGGCAATTTCGGCTTCGATCTTACCGGCGGCGCAAAGGTCTGCACTACTGTGCTCATCTGCGTTGAGCAGGACGGCTCAGCCAGAGTCGTTGCCGGTGGCCTCGGCTTTCCCAACGGTATGGCAATGACTCCGGACGGCCGCACGCTGATTGTTGGCGAGACAACAATGAATCGTCTCAGCGCCTTTGACGTTACGGCAGGCTCGTTGGGCCAGCGGCGCAACTGGGCTGCCTTTGGCGACGCGCCCACATCTAGCGATTTCACTGAACTTCTTGGCCAGGTAGACGTTGCGCCGGATGGTATCTGTCTTGACGCGGAAGGCGCTGTCTGGGTAGCCGATGTGAAAAAGAACCGGCTCATCCGGGTGGCCGAGGGCGGCCGCATCCTTCACGAACTCCACACCGAGGGAACCTGTGTATACGCGTGCATGTTAGGGGGAGAGGACGGACACACGCTCTTCGCCTGCGTTGCACCCACATTCCACGAGCACGAGGCATCCGCGCACCACCACGCCGAGATATGGAAGACGACCGTCAAGACACCCCGCGCCGGATTGCCTTAGAGCCTGAGCGTATGAGCTACTCTGCCCGCAAAGCCTCCACCGGATCCACCGAGGCCGCGCGGCGCGCCGGCACATAACTGGCCAGCAGCGCTGCCGCAGCCAGCACCACCGGCACCGCGATATACGTGAAAGGGTCCAGCGGGCTAATGCCGAACAGCAAGGACCGCATCAACTGCATCAATGCGCCGGCGGCGCATACTCCAATGGCTACGCCGGCTCCCGTCATCGCCAGTGCGGACCGGACAAACATCCAGCTCAGCCTGTTCCTTTCCGCGCCAAGAGCCAGCCGAATTCCGATTTCGCGCCTGCGCTGAGAAACCGAGTACGAAATCACTCCGTAGATGCCGATAACGCTGAGAGCCAGCGCCATGACGCCGGCGATCCCCAGCATCACCAGCGTGAATGAGGTGCGCGCCTGCGACTGGCCATAAATCTCCTGCATCGTGCGTGCCGATGCCAATGGCAAGTTGCCATTTACTGACCAAACTGCTTGCTGCACCTGGCTAAGAAAGTTCGTGCTTCCGGCGCGATTGCTGCGAATGGCGAAAGTGACGGAGCGCGAGGCCGCAATCGCCGGCTGCTGGTTATGGGAACCGTTGAGCATCGCCACCCAAAAGTATGGATCGTTTTGCATCGCCGGCCAATAGATGATGGCGGGCGCCTTTTCATCCACTCCGTGCTGGCGTACATCCTCCACGACGCCGATCACTTCATACCACGGCAGATTCCCGAATTGCCGTATCCGCTTGCCGATGGCGGCCGAAGCGGAACCCCAAGTTTCTCGCGCAAAATTCTCTGATACGATCACCTTCGGTCTCAGGCCGTAGATGTCTGTCCAGGTAAAAACGCCGCCTGCAACAACGCGCGTCCCCATGGCTTGGAAATAGCCGGGCGAGACGTAATTGAAGAGCCGCAGCGGCGGTTCGCCGCCCTCGTAATTCTTGCCTTCTACGCGAACCTCGTCCCAGTTGGGGTCGTTGCCATCCATGGGCACGGCACCCGCAAAACCCACGGATGTAACGCTGGGAATCGCGCCGAGTTTGTCCGCAATGTCGTTCTGGATGCGCGTTACCATCCGCGGATCGGAGATCAGCAACTCCGGAATCCAGATCGCCACCGTCTGCACATGTCCCGGATCGGCAAAGCCGGGTGCGACGTTGCGCAGGGCTGCAAATGTGCGAATCATGAGGCACGCGCTGATCAGCAGCACCAGCGCCATGGCCACCTGCGCAACCACCAGCACATTGCGCGAGCGTTGACGCGCGCGGTCCGCGCTAGCCGTCCGGCTCGTGCCTCCCATCGTCATTGAGGTCTTTACCATGGCGTACTTCAATGCCGGAATGGAGCCGAATAGCAGTCCGGAACCCGCAGCAAGCAGGAATGTGAAACATAGTGAGCGCTCATCGAGCGTAATCTCATGCAGGCGCGGCAAGTTGGTCGGATCAAGGGCAGCGAGGAACCGCAATCCGGCATCGGCCACGCCGATGGCCAGCGCTCCGCCCATCAACCCAAGCAAAAGACTCTCAAGGAGCAGTTCGCGCGCAATGCGTCCGCGTCCCGCGCCCAGCGCCGCGCGAATCGCGAGTTCCTGGTGCCGCGACCCCGCGCGGACAAGCATGAGGTTTGCAATGTTGGTGCAGGCAATCAGCATCACCAGGCCTACGGTCGCCATCACCACCCACAGCACGCTGCTCACATTGCCAATCACTTGCTGCTTGAGAGGCATAAAATTTGGCGTGATCTTCCATCTCTCGTAGTAGTGCGAGTTGGAGCCAGGTCCGTTCGACCAGGAATCCATCCACACCGGAATCAAGTGCGCAATGTCCGCGTCGGCTTGGGCAAGCGGAACTCCCGGTTTCAGCCTCCCGATGCCGTTGAAGCCGAACGGAGCCAGCTTCAAATGCGCGCGATCCAGAGCCAGAGGAATCAGCAGGTCAAACTCATGATCCACCAGCCTGAAGCCGCGCGGCATCACGCCTGTAATCACGCGGGTCTCTGCGTCCACCTGTATGCTGCGGCCAATCACGCCTGAGTCTCCGCCAAAACGGTGCTGCCAGTAGCCGTAGCTCAGCATAACGGTCTTTGCGCCGTGCGGGTTCTGGTCCGCGGACGTAAACCAGCGGCCTGCGGCTGCCGGAACCCCGAGCGTCTCCAGCACGCCGCCGCTCACCGCTGCGGTTTTCACCTCTTCCGGTTCGGCACCCCCCGTCACATTGGCCGTGCTCGGCGCCCAAATTCCCATCGATTGGAACGTCTTGTTGTGCTCGGCGAAAGTCAGATACATCGATGGAGAAAGCTGCAAGCCGTTTGAGAAGTTCGCCAGACCGCCGGCGCCGGGAGCGTTCAGCCACAGCGCCGTCAACTGCTCCGATTTTGGGTAGGGCAGCGGCTTCAGCAGTACGCTGTTCACCACGCTGAAGACCGCCGTATTGGCTCCGATGCCGATCGCCAGAGTCAGCAGCACAGTAGCCGCAAATCCTGGCGATTTTCTCAGCCGCCTCAAAGCGAACTTCAGGTCGGTAAAAATCGATTCCAGCAGAGGCCATTGCCACTCCTCGCGGCTGCGCTGCTCCATCAGGGCGACATTGCCAAATTCGCGGCGGGCAGTTTGTTCGGCTTCCTTGCGCGGCATTCCCTCCTCCACCAATTCCTCGCTTCGCTCCTCGATGTGTTCCTGGATCGAGACGGAGAGATCGTCGTAGCGGCGGCGGCGTCCGAAGAGCCTGTTCAGAGATTGCATCCATGACCTCCTAGCCTTTGGCGGTAGCCAGTACGCGCGTGATTCCTGCAAACATCCTCTCGAAGCTGAGAACCTCCTGCTCCAAGTGCTTCATGCCTGCGTTCGTCAAACGATAGATTCGGGTGGGGCGTCCTTTAGCAGACGTGCCGATCTCAGATTCAAGCCAACCTTCCCGCAACATCCGTTGCAGAGCGGGATAGAGTGATCCCTCTTCAATCTGAAGCAGATCGTCCGAGACCTGTTTGATATGCTTCACCAGCGCATAACCATGCATCGGCTTTAGCCGCAACGACTGCAGGATCATGACCTCAAGTGCGCCTGGAAAAAGATCGCGGTGTTCAGGGTTCTTTGCCATGTGAGCATTATTGACCAGAATACCTATTTTTACAATAGTCTTATTAAGAAAAGTAAAATACTTCAATTTCACCCTGATCCAACTCATCAAACGCAAACTCCGCTGCCGGTAATTACGACCATGTAGCGCACACTATTCACAGGTGAACTTCGGCGGTAATTAGAGCATTTTCTTAAATAGTGTAGACTAGTTTTGGCGACTCTTTGCGGCGA